>Ga0111541_10000110_pt1 | contig 24041 bp, 22 predicted proteins | sample Knorr_S7_td_DCM__FD_83039 | JGI IMG/M metagenome (GOLD analysis project Ga0111541, IMG submission 83039) | Marine microbial communities from Southern Atlantic Ocean transect - Knorr_S7_td_DCM_ad_131m_LV_B (version 2) (version 2) | ecosystem: Environmental > Aquatic > Marine > Oceanic | place...
CCGTTTTGTGTTAAACCTTTAAGGCCTTCATTAGTTTCAATTACATCAGAAATATTAGCTGGTGTAGATCCTAGATTTATAGGAGTATTTTCGACGGAAACACTCATTTTTTTCCCATCAACATAGATCTCAAAAGGATAGCTAGTAGTATCTTCTATTTCTACTATATGAGATTTTCCATTAACTAAGATTGTGAGTTGTTTTTTTACCATCCTAACCCACCAAAGCTACTTTGATTCATTTGTGATACTCTACCTTGCATTTTCCAATTATTCGTGTTGTGTGAATTTGATTTCGAACCAAAGATTTCGTTTAAAGCAATTGTTATAGCAGCAACTATTTCTTCATCACTAGTGTTGTTATTTTCATAGGGAAAAACATCAGTAAGAAAATTTGTAGAAAACTCATGATTTTCAAATCCTTCAGATTGCAAGATCTCAATAATTAATGGAATGTTATGTGTGATACCAATAATTTCTGTAGATTGTAAATATTTAATAAAGTTTGAAATACATTCTTTTCTATTTCGTCCCCAAGCGATAAATTTACCTAACATAGGTTCGTAATATGGTGATACTTCGTATCCTTCAAATATAGAAGCATCAATTCGTATATTTTTTTTAGTCGGCAATTTAAGAGAAGAAATCTTGCCAATTGTTGGTAAAAATGTTTTAGGATCTTCTGGATAAATACGCGCTTCAATGGAGTGTCCAGTTTGTTTAATATCATCTTGTACAATACTTAATTCTTCACCTGAGGCAATTCTAATTTGCAGATCGACAATATCTAGGCCGGTAGTCATTTCCGTTACTGGATGTTCAACTTGAAGTCTTGTATTCATTTCTAGAAAGTAGAAATTAGATTCCTCATCTACTAAAAATTCAACAGTTCCTGCATTGGTGTAATTGATATGTTTGACCAAATCTATAGCAGAATTCCATAGTTCCTCTCTTTTTTGTTGAGATAGTTTTGTACATGGTGTTTCTTCAATAATCTTTTGATTCCTTCTTTGAACTGAGCAATCCCTCTCAAACAAATGTATAGCATTTCCATGAAGATCAGCTAAAACTTGAACCTCAACATGAGAACCATTAGTCATATATTTTTCAACATATAGTTTTGAATTCCCAAAATTACTTTCTGCTAATGATTGTGCTTGTTTAAATGATTCTTCTAAATCTTCAGCAGAATCTACTTTTCTAATACCTATACCTCCACCACCTGCAGATGCTTTTACCATAACGGGATAACCGATTTCTTCACAGACTTTTTTAGCTTTAGCATAAGTTACTGGTGCATATGTACCAGGTAAACAAGGAACACCAGCTTTCATTGCTGTCTGAATAGCAGTAACTTTGTCTCCCATTTTTTCTATAGCTTCAGTTGATGGGCCGATAAATATTATATTGTTTTCTACACACGCTTTTGCGAATTCAATATTTTCTGATAAGAATCCATATCCTGGGTGTATAGCCTCAGAATTAGTTTCAAGAGCAATTTCAATAATTTTATCTATATTTAAATAGCTTTCTGCAGGAGTCAATCCACCTAAGGGTTTTGATTCATCAGCTAGTTTTACATGTAGAGCTTCTTGATCGGCATCAGAATATATTGCAACTGTTTCAATTCCGATATTGTTACATGTCTTTATGACTCTACAAGCAATTTCACCACGATTTGCTATAAGTATTTTTTTAAAGGGTTTTATCGTATTATTCATAATCGGTTAGTATTCTATTACAAACTCATGATATTTTCTGTTAACTAACAGCTTATAAATTTAAACTTTGCATAATTTCTATCAGAATAGTTTAGTTTTTAACTTAAATCCTAAATTATCATGTATTAGAAATTCACTGATAGCTAAACATTTTTTTATTGATGGGATTTCAAGGCTTATAGATAATAATTTTTCTCGCGGAGCTATAGAAATAAAATGTAATAATTTAATTGATTGTGCATCTGCAGTTAGAGAATTATTGATTTTGGATTGGCATACAGTACAAATTGCTCCTCCATGATTAGAACTAATAGATGTTAGATTTTCCTTGTTTTCATCAAAACATAAGTTGCAGCTAGAAAAATTTAAATCCCATCCACTCATTGTAAGAATTTTCATTCTTATATACAAAATCAATAAATTAATATTCTGATTATCGTTTAGCCATCGTAAAGATTCTAATAAGAGTTTATATGCATCTGTATTAATTTCGTTAATAGGGTTGAAAACGTCAAATAATTCCATAATATAAAAAACATTATTAATTAAGTCGTAATTTTCTCTAATATTTGGAAATAGTTCTGTAGTTTCTGCTGAAGAAATAGTATCAATACTTCTTCCTTTTGATATTACTAAATTACAACGATTGGTAATTTGTAGATGTCCGGATAGTTTACTTTTGGGTTTTTTTGTACCATTTGCATTAATACTTAATTTTCCTAAGTTGGGGGTAAATACAATATAGATATGACCTGATTCACCAAAACTTTTTGAATTTAGAATGATGGCTTCAGTTTTATAACTTCGCTCTCTATTTACCACAAAATCTCTCTTATTATTGACTAAAAGGTTTTAGAAAATTTATATTTCTTGACGTCCTTGTAGAGCTCTCATTATAGTCATTTGGTCAGCATATTCAATATCTCCACCAACTGGAAGACCTCTTGCTAATCTGGTAATTTTGGGCACTAAATCTCCTATAATGTCTTGAATGTACATAGCTGTACTTTCTCCCTCTATGCTTGGATTCGTTGCTAGGATTATTTCATCTATATTATTAACTTTGATTCGATTTAATAATTCGTTTATTTTAAGGTTGTTTGGACCAATACCATTGATTGGTGAAAGAACCCCATGTAATACATGATAAAGGCCATTATATGAACCAGTTCTTTCAAATGCTAATATATCTAAGGGTTCTTCAATGACACATATGAGTTTATGGTCACGTTGGTTATTTGTACATATTGAACAGGGGTTTTCGTCACTTAGATTTTGACATATATCGCAATATATAATCTTGTCTTTAAGTTCTATAAGAGAACTAGATAATTCCAGTACTTCAGATTTTGGCAATTTTATAAAATGATACGCAAGCCTCTGAGCACTTTTAGGTCCAATTCCTGGTAGTTTAGACAATTCATTTATAAGTTTTGAAATTATTTTAACTGAGTGATTTTGTTCAGGAATTTGCATGATAGTTTACTTTCGCAATTTAATTCTTAAGAAATTCCAGGGAGTTTGAGTCCTCCTGTTAGAGAATTAAGTCTAGAAGCACTTAGTTGTTGTATTTTTTCTATTGCTTCATTGAAACCTGTGGTGATTAAGTCTTCTAACATATCAGCATTTTCTGGATCAATTGTTTCTGGGTCAATTTTTATTTCTGTAACTTGGTATTTCCCATTAATAGTAATTGTAATTGCTCCGCCACCTGATGAACCAGTGACAGTTTCAGATTCTAGCTTTTGCTGTTCTTCCATGAGTTTTTGTTGAAGTTGTTGTGCTTGCTTTAGCATATTTTTATTCATCATTTTGTACCTCTTCTTCGATAATTTGACCGCCCCAGTTCAGAGCTTTCATAACTGATAAATTCACACTGTTGTTGTTAGAGTTGTTTTTTTTCTCAGAATCATTATAAACAATTTCCTTGAGAGTAGATATTTGAAAAGTCTTAGATATAGATTCGATTAAATCTAATTTAATTCTACCATGCTCTAATTCTCCAATAAATCTTTCTTGGTTTGAGTTACTTGCAAAGCTTAAATATAGTTTTTCGTTATCAATGGATGCTTCCCTACAGTCTCGTAATAATGCTCCAATTGCAAAACGTTCTCCTTTAATTTTTGCAAACTTTTCAATTATTGATTGCCATGAGTCACTTTTTATTATATTTTCATTTGGAACCTCAGTATTTTGTTCAGCAATTGTTTCTATTTTTTCTTGATTATCGGTTTCTGAATGCATGTCTTTTAGAATATTTTCATTTGGAACCTCAGTATTTTGTTCAGCAATTATTTCTATTTTTTCTTGATTATCGGTTTCTGAATGCATGTCTTTTAGAATATTTTCATTTGGAACCTCAATATTTGGTTTTTCTGTTTCAATTATTTCTTCGATTGAATTTTCTGGCGTTTGGTTAGCCGTATTTTCTAGAGTCTTAATAGGCGCTTCATTTATAATTACCTTTGAGGGTATATAATCTTCATTTTCTTTTAACATAGAAGCTTCTATTGCTGCTATTTCTAAGCTAGATGTATGATTTAGTGATTTAGAAAAATCAAGATTTACTAATATTTTAAGGCATTTTGCCATATGTAATATTCGTTCTTTATCATTTGAAGTACTGGCTTGGGTAATTAAGGTTTCTCTTAAAGAGATAATCAAGCTATTATGTAATTGCTTAATACTAGTATTATTAGAAACACTATTATTGATCAATTGAATTGTTTGATTAATGTTACCCGTAAGTATCGATTCTTGTAGCAATTCTATTTGTTTTGAGTCAGTTATACCGAGGATAGTATTAATTTGATTAATATCAATATATTCTTCATCATTTGATAGAATGGCTTGCTCGAGAAAGCTTTCAGCATCTCTTAAACTTCCTTCTGATATCTCGGCAATTCTTTTAATTGCTGATTCAGAAATATTAACTTTTTCATCATTAGCTATTTGTTCAAGTCTTTGGAAAATATCGTTATTATCAATTTTTTTAAAGTCGAATCTTTGACATCTTGAAAGTATAGTAGGTTCCATTTTATCCGCTTCTGTAGTAGCTAATATGAAAATTACATGAGGCGGAGGTTCTTCCAACGTTTTAAGTAAGGCATTAGAGGCGTCTTTAGTTAACATATGCGCTTCATCTAAAACATATACCTTATATAAACTTTTTGAAGGGGAATAATTACTTTTATCTCTTATACTTCTTATTTCATCTATTCCACGGTTACTTGCTGCATCAATTTCTATAAGATCTAAAGAATTTGACGAATTAATATCGGTACAATTTTCACAAGTATTACAAATCAACCTATCTTCAATATTTTCAGTTTTACAATTAATTGCTTTAGCTAATATCCTTGCTGTACTGGTTTTTCCTGTACCTCTAGGGCCACTAAATAGATACGCATGAGCAATTCTATTTTGAGAGATCGCGTTTACGAGGGTTTTTCTGATTGCTGTTTGTCCAACTAAGTCAGAAAAACTTTTTGGGCGCCATTTTCTATATAAAACGTAATTATTCATAGTAAATTATTTATTTAATAAATGTTTTGTTGAATCGGTTTGAATTTTTTCCATAATTTTTAGCTCATCATTATTTGTATGATCATATCCAATTAAGTGAAGAACACCATGGGAAATTAATATGGCTAATTCTTTATCTATAGAAACGTTATTTTCTTCGGCTTGTCGTTTGCATTGAGGATATGATAAAACGATTTCGCCTGCATATCCAGTCTCATTGGGGAAAGATTCTGTGGTAGATATGGCTTTTTCACTTTCGCCATAATATTGTCCTGGATAATTTTCTGAGAATGCTAGTACATCAGTAATTTCATCAAGTCCTCTATATTCATTATTCAATACTTGAATTGTTGCATCGTCAGCTATGGTAATTCCTAGGGAATGGTAATCATGAATAAATTCAGAATTTAATGAAAGTAAACCTAAACTTAGGGAATTTAATGCTATTTTTTCTATCCACACTTCAGAAAGAACTTTGGAAAATTCTTCGAATATATTAACATCTACAATTATGCTATCCATAATCTTATTGTACAATATTGTCGTCAAAAAATTTACTTATCTGAGTATCTGAGTATCCCATTTTTTTTAATATTGAATTTGTTTGTAATCCAGGTTTGTCAGGAGCAGGTAAAGATTCATCAAATTCATAATCACTGCTTTCGTAAGGTAATTTAGGTAAGGCAAAATCTTTTCCGTCAGATGTAAATTTGTATAAACGTTTTCCTGAATTTACATGCTGGTCAGTAATTACTGTGTCTGGTGTGTGAACAAGTGTAGCTGAGATTCCATTTTCTCTAAGCATATCTAAGATTGTAGTACTTTCCATATTTTCTATAATTGGGGTTACTGTTTTTAGAATTAGGGGTCTGTTCGCTATTCTTCCTGGATTATTTTCTAGTTCAGGATTATTCGCCAATTCTTTTAATTCTAATATTCTACAGAAGGTGTTCCATTGGTTATTACTAGTGACACCAATAAAAACCAATTCTCCATCAATACATTGGAATTTATCATAGACACCCCATCCATGATGGCGTTCTGGTAAAGGTACATTTTCATTACCAGTATGTTGATTGAATGCCATATGTTGACCGACAAAAAATAATGCAGTTTCAAATAACCCAGAAGTAATTTCCTGTCCTTTTTGTGTAATACTTCTAGTATATAAGGCAGAAAGCACACCAATTATTCCATGCATGGCTGCGCCCATATCTACAATACTTGCACCAGCACGTATTGGATCTCCTGATCTGCCCGTCATATATGCGAGACCTGATCCCATTTGTGCGAGTTCATCTAGAGATGTTTGATTGCTGTAAGGTCCACTTAAAAATCCTTTTACACTTAGATAGATTAATTTAGAAAATTTGGTGCTTAATTGCTTGTAACCTATACCAAGTCTATTCATGGTCCCAGGGGCCATATTTTCAATAAGTACATCGGTGTCTTCTAATATCTTATATAAGATTTCTAGTCCTTCTGGGTTTTTTAAATCTATAACGATACTACTTTTGTTACGATTTACAAAGAAAAAGCTACCATTTCTACTAGATCCTATACGACTAGTATCAAGTGCATTGGGTGGTTCAATTTTAATTACTTCAGCACCTAAATCTCCCAAGATAAGACCAGCAGTAGGTCCTGCAACTATATGTGCTATTTCGACAACTTTGATGCCTGAAAGGGGTAAATTATTCATCTTACTCTTGTAAAAAAAGAGGGGTTGATTTCAACCCCTCTTAATTATTCTTTCTTTATGATTAAACGGTAACTGCGTCTAAAACTTCACTAATATCTTTTACGTTTTTAAGATCCTTGAGAAGAGAAAGAGCACGTTCAACTTTTTCTGAAGGAAGAACTTTACTTGCATTTGCTTCAAACTTAACATCAATTTCATGACCTACAAGAGTATTAGTAGCTGTCTCAATAGTATCACTAACACTTCTTCCATCTTTCATATTGATGACTACAGTTTGATCTCTATGTTGACTATGTATACGACCAGGTAAATCTTTAGTCATGATATCATCTTTGAGTTCTACTCGAGACATCATGTCACGGATTTCAGGGCTGTTGACTTTTTCATCTGTAAATGTGTCATAAGACATTGCACCATCAACTACAGCAGCAGCAATATTAAATTGCAAACTAAATTTTCCACCAAAATAAGTGTCTGTATCAGGTCTGTTTAAGAATCCAGAAGCTCCCATACCGCCTATAAATTCAACACTTTCAACTTGGTCGGGTTGAATTTCATATTTATGTACTAAATCTATTAGCATAGGAACGGCGCCATGGTTACCATAACAGCAAGGCCATTCTTTTATTTTGAATCCTGGATTTACTATTTGCCATTGAGCATCGCCTAATTGGTGAGTCATTGCATTAATATTTGCTTGCTTATCACCAAATACTGCTACATAGCCTAAAGGTGCTTCAATTATATCTTGATTTGCAGTATATCCCTTAGAAGCTAAAGTTGCAGCAGTGATTCCGCTTCTTGCACCATTGCCGGGATGTAATGGTTTTGTCATAGTACCAAAATTTGCCTGCATACCAGCAGCATGAGATGCAGCGATACCCAAAGCATGTCGTGTTTGATCAACTGTTAGACCCATTAGTCTGGAAGCAGCAGCTGCAGAAGCTAATGTACCAAGAGTTACGGTTGAATGCCAACCTCTTTCATAATGGTCTCCCCCAATACCTTGGGCTAAGCGAGCGCCTACATCAAATCCCAGAACATAAGCATCTAAAATCTCACGTCCAGTCTTGCCAAGTTGTTCTCCTAGTGCTAATACCGTAGGCATTAAAATTACTGCAGGATGACCGAAACCACCAACGTCGTCATAGTCATCAGCATGTCCAAGTGTACCATTTGCTAAAGCTGCATTTGGAGATGATGTTTTAATATTTGTACCAATTACACGAGAAACAGGAGTTCCACCTACCTCTTCAGTAAATTCAGTTATTATTCTACCTATCTCATTAGTATTAGCAACAAGTGCTGTTCCAACAGCATCCATTAAGCCTGCTGTGGCTCTTTCTATGGCTTCGTCACTAATCTTTTCTGAGGGTGTTTCAATAACAAATCTTGCCAACTTCTCTGTTGCGCCCATTATAAACCTCCTATAAAAATATCCCTGAATCAATCGTAATTCAGAGAAGAGCTACATAATACAGGTGAGTATATTAACATATTCTGAACAAGTCAATAAAATAATTACTAGAAAAGTGATATAATCAAATCCCAGGAACAGTGTTATTTTATTTAAATAATAAGGAGGAATAAAATGGGCACGATTTCTGTAGAAAAGATGGCTGGATATTGTTTAATTATAGGTCCAATCGTCGCTGTATTGATTTACTTTATTCAACCAGGAGGCGTACTAGGTATTGGAGGCCAACCTGACCCAACAGATGCTGAAGCGGTGATTAAATTGTGGACTGGTGATCTACAAACCTATGGGATTGTTACTTCAATGCTTATACCTGTTGCTCTGATTACTATGCTTTCCGGACTCATGTATTTTGTACAAAGTCTTGAAGGTGGTAATGGATACGCACTAGCTAGGCTTGGAATGCCAATGGTATTTATAGCAGTAGCTGGTTGGGCTATTGGTTCTGGGCTAAGCTTAGGTGCTGGAATAGGAACAGTAACTTTAACAGGGGATCGTGAATTAGCAACAATTGGTTTTTCTTTAGCAAATTTATGTACATTTTTATTTGGAGTGGGTGGTTTTCTTATAGCACTAGGTGCTTCTACGAGAGATGATAGCTCTATATTTGCAAGTATAGCAGCGCTCTCTGCTGTAGTTGTTGTTATAACTGCACAGGTTTCATTATTGGCAACAGGTCAAGCAACTACAATGGCTTTGATTGGTGGTATTTGTTACATAGTTTATACAGTTTGGGCAATTACACTTGGTCGTGGAATGATTTCAAAATAAGAAATTATTTGTGCCCTTGTTATGAAGACAAGGGCACAAATAGAATCATTTAATTAGTTTCTGATAATCATTTTCATTGCTTAAATTTTCTATTTTCTTTATGAAATCTGCTAAAGATTTGGATTGGTTTCTTAGATAAGTTAGTTCTTCAAATACAGTACTTTTGGAAGATGGGCTGTCTGCATATATACCGTGAAAAGCAAAATATGCTTGGTTTAGTTTACGAATAATGTATCCTTCATCTAGAAATAATTTCTGTCGGTCTTCCATATATTTTTCAGCTTTAGAAATATCACCTTGATTTAGATATTCTTCAGCAGTAGATCTTGTTTCATTCATTTCTAATCCAAAGCAAAAATCAGGCTTGTTACAAGGCTCAGCAGTTATAGGATTTTTTAAAACATCATTTTTTTCGATAGCTAATATATATTTAGCTATTTCGTCCCCAAAAATATTAGCCGCAGTTTCATTAATTGTTCGTAGTTTGTCATCTTTGAAGTAACCTCTTCCAAGAGGTTTGAAGATCATATAATTATGAAACCATTCATGTGCAGTTGTGCTAAGGGTAGATTCTAAACTTCTTACTTTTACCGTTGCAGGAAAAGTAGATAATCCACCAATATCTGATATAAGAACTGATTTATTTTCTAGATTTTCAATAGTATCTTCAATTTTATATCTTTGAGGAATTGAATTATCGGATTTTAATAATATTGTTTTTTCTAATTTTATTTGATCTCTCGGTGACAATATTAAAAGCGACGGTGGTGGTTCTATACTAATCAAAACAGGTGGAAATACTGTGTTTGGCAATATAGATATTTTGAACTCCTGAATTGCATTACTTACTATTTCTTCTAAGGCATTTTCAGTTATTAATTGGTTTTGTTCTAACTCATTAATGTATTGTTGGATTATCTTTTCTTTTTCTGCATTTGATTTAAAATCATTACCTTTTATAGTTGCATACTCATATTCGTTATTGTGTTTTCTTATTTGATCATTGATTTTAATGTAATTTTGTATAATTTCTATTGGATCGTTTTTAGAAACTTTCTTATTTTCAAATGGGAAAATAAATTCAGATATTGAATAAAAGAATTTCTGTGGTAAATATTGTAATTCCCATAGTAACAAACTATGTTTTTCATGAGATATTATCGAATTAATTGTTTCACTTTTAGAAGGATTGCTTGGTATTAATCCACTGCAAAATAATAAAATTGCAAATAGAATTAATTTAAATATGGGCTTATTAGAGGAAATTATTTTCACTATATGTGCCTTTTATGTACAGATTGAATCTATATAGTGATTATACTATTTAATCTAATTTTCTGAGAGTACTTCCAAAAATCCAAAGAAAAATACCACTCATTACACATCCTACACCAAAAAGTATTTGGCCGTTTGTTACTCCTACGTATGCTGCTGCTGGTCCGGCTATGGCGGCGCCAAGAGATACAAAAGCTCTGTCTAAACTTAATAGACCCATTGCTCTCCCTCTGAGATGGTCGGGGGTAAGTTTCATTAATACTGAATTAATAAGGGGGAAAATAATGGCTTGAGATAATCCAATTAGAATAGCCATAAAATATATAACCATCATATTGTCAAATGCTACTGATAGTGCAAATAATATGAGAGATAACCCTAATGCAATTTGTGACGATAATATCCAAATTCCACGTTTATTATTAGGGTTAACTGCTGCAAGGAATACAGCACCGCTAGCCCCGCCGATTCCACTCATTGATAAAAGAATGCCAAGACCTTTTTCTCCTATACCTAATATTTTAGCAAATAGTGGAGCAAAAACTTGCATAAATACCATTCCAAATAAAAAGAAACATGCTGCCATAATTACTACTGCGCGTATATCTTTTCTTGACCATGAGAATCGTAATCCTTCGATTAATTCAGCAAAAACGTACTGGATAGTTTTTTTGTTTTCTCCTTCGTTATTTATTACTTCGTGTGAATAGTTAATTAAATAAGTAAAAATAAAAGCTAAAGTATATAGTATTAAAATAATAGTTACAGGAAATTGGAATCCATAGTCTGCTTCTGTTATTCGATCGACTCCACTGGTTAATGCGATAATCCAACCAGCTCCTGCTGCAGCTATTATTCTTGTTGCTTGAACTGTTCCCATACTAAGAGCCATTGCATTAGTGTACAGTTCTTGTGGGACAACATTAGCTATCATTGCTCTTCTTGCAGGTTGATCGAATGCCATTGTTGCACCCCGAAAGAAAGTGTATAAATACACCCAAGTCATAGATAAATGATCCATAAATACAACAAACATAAATATTATTTGAATAAATACAACACCTATTTTAGTAACGACTAACAGTGTTTTTCTGTTGAAGTTATCAGCAAATACACCAGCAAAAAGTCCCAGTGTGAAATGGGGCATTGTGCGAACAAACATAACCAAGCCAATATTTATTGCAGCTTGTTCTAAGCTTTCATACAGGCTTAAAACTATTAAAGGAATAGTTACCATGTCTATCCACATTCCAGCGGCATGAGTTACTTGTCCTAACCAAAGATACCTGAACGCAGAATATCGAAATGAGCTCATCATATTACTCATGTATGTTCAACACCCCTAACAAGACAAAACCCCTGAGGTTTCAGGGGTTTTGGAATTTAATTATATTGGAATTACATTAATTCTTTAAGTTGCTGAGTTAGAGCAGGTAGTACTTTTTCCCAATCTCCAACTACTCCAAATCTAGCGTCTCGGAATATATTGGCATCTGGATCTTTATTTATCGCGACAAGATTTTTTGATCCACTGCAACCAGCCATATGTTGACTGGCTCCAGATATTCCTACTAATAAGTAAAGGTCAGGAGCAACTTTTTTTCCTGTCAATCCTATTTGATATGAATATGGTACCCATCCTATATCGACTGCTGCGCGGCTTGCTCCAATAGCAGCCCCCATAGTATCAGCCAAATCTTTAAGTTCATTATCAAAGGGCTCTGGTCCGTTCATACCACGACCACCACCAACTATTCTTGCTGCATCTTCTAAACGTATTCCTTCTTGTACTTCTTCAACCCGTTCTACAACTTGATTTTTTATTACTGACTCATCGAGATCGGCATTGTAATCAACTACATCACCAGATCTGCTTGTGTCAGCTTCTAAGGCTTCTTTTGTTTTTGGTCTTATTAAAGCCATCATAGGAGTTGATTCACAGACAACAGTTGCCATGCAGTTACCGCCAAAAACAGGTCGGTTAGCTTGAATTTTGTTATCTGAATTAACTGATACTTCAATACAGTCTTGTACAATACCAGTATCAACTCTAAATGCTAATCTTGCTCCAATATCAGCACCAATTTCAGTTTTAGAAATTAATACTGCAATTGGATTAATTTCTTGGATTAATTTTGCTAAGCTTGCTAAATATGCATCTGTTTGGTAAGTGCCAAGCAAAGAGTCTTTAATGTTGTAAACTTTATCGGCTCCTTGACTTATTGCTTCTTGAGCAGCACTAGTTGAGTCTTGATCAAGTAAAGCAACAGAAATTGAAGAAGTTAAAGATTCTGCTAAAGGTTTCCCATGGGCAATTAATTCAGCAGTAGCTTCTGCTAGATTTCCACCATTTACCTCACCAACAAGTAATATTTCTGACATTATTTGTACTCCTATATTAATTTTGCTTCACGCATTTTTAATGCTAAATTTCTTCCCATTTCTTCTTCGTCTTCCCCTTCAATAATTTCACATTGAGATTGTTTTTCAGGTATAAAAAGGTCAACGATTTTGATTCGTGGAGAAAGATCATCATCAGACAAACCAAGTTCAGCTGCGTCCCATGTTATTGGGGTTTTACGTGCAGCTGCCATAATGTTTCGTAGAGTAGGGTATCTTGGCTGTCCAAATTCATTATTTACAGTAATTACTGAAGGTAAAGGGGCTGAAACAGTTTCATAACCTGCATCAGTTGCGCGCTCACAAATAGCTCTACCATCTTTAATTTCGATTTTTCTTGCAATTGGTACACAAGGTACTCCTAGGATTTCAGCAATACCTAAAGGAACTTGAGCTTGGTCCCAATCAGATGCTTGCATACCTGCCAGTACCAAATCGTACTCGCCTATTTTTTGAATTGCTGTTGCTAAAAGTTTTGCAGTTATTGAGCTATCATTAAGATTGCTAAATTTTTCATCTTGCAAAAGATACATTTCATCAGAACCCATAGAAACGGCCTTTTTCATGACATCCATGACAAAATCTGAACCTGCTGAAATTACGCTAACTGTAGCATCTCCAACTGCTTCTTTGATTTGAAGTGCAGCTTCAATGGCATTTTCACAAAAACCATTAATGACTGGTGCTATTTTTTGTGAAGAATCAACTTCAAGTTTTCCAGCACTTCCGTCAATTCTATAACTTGCACTTGGAGCTTCAGGATCAATAACTTGTTTTGCTAATACTACTATATTAAAAGACATGTTTACCCCTGTTATATAAATTAAATGTGTATTAAAACTCTATCATTGGCTATATACAGTGTCAATGATTAAATTCTGTAATTTAGAGCAGAAAAAATGGTTTAATATTGCATCATTTTCTGATAAATATAATCACACATGTACGGAGGTTTTATGTATCATTACGAATCTGATCAAGGTAACTTAGATATTGCACTTTTAGGTGATTGTATTCTCACAAGAAAACTTTCTGTTTTTAGAGAGTCTAGATATTTAGAAATGGTTAATTCTATAAGAAAAAATGATTTGGTTTTAGCAAATTCTGAAATGTTATTTCATGAATATCAAGGAACACCAGCATGGGACCATGGTGGAACGCATATGGCATCAGATCCAAATAATATATCCGAATTACATTGGTTGGGAGTTAGTATGATAAGTTGCGCCAACAATCATGCAAACGATTATGGCCCTAGGGGAGTACTTGATAACATTTCAAATTTAGATAAATTTAATATGCCGCATGCAGGAACAGGTAGACACTTAACAGAGGCAACTTCCCCAACATATCTAGATACACCAAGGGGTAGAATTGCATTAATTAGTGTAACTGCTACTTTACCAGCAAACGGTTCTTATGCAGGAGAGCCAACTTCCTTAGATCGAGGTAGACCTGGAGCAAATGTTCTTCGACACAATATACAATATGTTGTACCAAAACAAGACTTAAATGCTTTGCGAAAGATTAGTGAAGGATTGGGCTTTGAAAAAGGAAAAAAACGTTTAGTTGTAAGTAGGAATCCAGGTTTACGAGTGGATGATGAAAATAATTTCCAGTTTCTTAATACTAATTTTGCGCCATATCCTAAGTTCGAATTTTCAAATTTTACAGTTGGAGATGAATATAAGGTTATTACAACTCCAAATGTCGAGGATTTAAATCGAAATATCAAATGGATAGAAAATGCGAAACACTTTGCTGATTGGGTAATTGTATCAATACATGTACATGATTGCGGTAAAGAAGAAACGGATTCTCCAGATTTTGTCAAAGAATTTGCCCATAAGGCTATTGACGCTGGCACAGATATATTTGTAAGTCATGGATCACATCATAGCTATCAGGGTTCGCGAGGTATAGAACTATACAATGGTAAACCGATTTTCCATGGACTTGGAGGGTTTATAACGCAATCTTCTGTAAAATGGTCGCCATGGGATGCATATCAGAGATATGGAATAACTGATCAAATTAATCCAACCCCATCTGAATTTGAAACTAGACGCTCGAGTATAGGAAGAGAATATGATGTAGATCGTATCGGAATGCATGGAAGTTCTTATGTTTCAATGCAGTGGGAGAGGAAAGAATGTGTTAAGATACTCGTACACCCTGTGACTACAAGTAGCCAAAATGTTTCAATATTCAAGGATCGAAGCAGAGGTACTCAAGGTAGACCTATGCCTGCTCAAGGTGAAATAGCCGATGACATAATAAATCGAATTGCCGAGATGAGTTCAGAATTTGATATTAGTATTGCCAAAGAAAATGATATTGGAGTAATTAACCTTAATAAATAATAGGAGGTAACTATGGGACGTTCAGAAGAAAAATTAGCGGAGTTTATTGTAAATACTAAAGCAGAAGATATACCAGCTGATGCATATAGAGCAGCAAGAGAAGCTATATTTGATTGTATTGGTGTTATGCTTGCTGGAGCTGATCAACCCCTCGGTAAAATGATTCAAAAGTTTGTATCAGATCAAGGAGGAAATGGTGATTGTACTATCGTCGGATCTACTATGAGGACATCTCAATATATGGCAGCCTTAGGCAATGGAACACTAGGACACGCTCTAGATTATGATGATATGGGAGGATTTGGCCATCCCAGTGTGGCATTACTACCTCCAGCACTAGCTATTGCTGAGGAATTAGATTTAACTGTTAATGATTTACTCGCAGCTTATGTTATTGGTTTTGAGGCGGCAGCTCACTTATCAAGGGGTTCAAGTTCTCCTCAAGGAACAACTGGTTTCCATTCAACAGCAATATTTGGGACGATGGGCTCAGCTGCAGTAGCGGCACGTTTATTAGGTCTAGATAAAGAACAAACTTTAACTGCTTTAGGAATGGCAGGTTCTATGCCTAGTGGTATATTGCAAAACTTTGGTACTTACACTAAACCTCTTCATGCTGGTATGACATCACGTAATGGTATTATGGCTGGTTATTTAGCCAAAGATGGATGGAAAGCAACAGATAACTTTTTAGAAAGTAAAGTTGGTTGGGCTTCAGCCTATCTAGGAGCAGGAAATTTTGATCCTGAGGCTATGGTTAAAGATTTAGGTAATACTTGGTTGTGTGCTACCTCTATTGTAATAAAAAAATATCCTTGCTGTGGATCAAATCACAGTTCATTAGATTCTTTATTAAGTATTTTAAATTCAAATGAATTAGATTTTAATGATATAGATGAAGTTGAAATAGATAATTTCTCATCAATAAGCCATGTTCTTTTGTATCCTAGACCCACTTATGGATTTCAAGGTAAATTTAGTATTCATTATAATGTTGCTACGGCTTTGGTAGATAAGAAAATAGATATGGCAAGTTTTAATGATGAAAATTTAGATCGATCAGAATATATAGAAGCAGTGGATAAAGTAGATATAAAAATAAATTCTGAATGGAGTAGTGGGCGAGACGGAATGATGGTTTCAAACCCTGTAAAGATCACATTGAAAGATGGGACGACTTTAGAAGAGGATACCAATCGACATGTAATGCATGGTACACAAGCTGATCCTTTATCTGAAGAAGAATTTAAAGATAAATTTTATAACTGTGCAATATTAAGCTTACCAAAAGAACGTGTTGGCAATGCAATTGATTCTTGGTGGAATGCTGATGGCAGTGCAAAAATACGCGATTTATTAGGGACTGTTCGTATAGATTAGTTTATTTTATAACTATATTCACTAATTTATCAGGAACATAAATTATTCTATTTATAGCTTGATTTACTAGATAGGGCTGAATTTTTTCGCTTGAAAGAGCAATTTCTTCAGCCTTTTCTTTTTCTGTATTGATTCCTACTTCAATTGTGTCGCGAACTTTACCGTTAACTTGTATAACCAATGTTGTTGTTTCATCCTCAATGAGCTTTGGATTAAATGAAGGAACAGATTGATTGTGAATGCTATATTGATTCCCGGTTAATTCCCATAACTCTTCAGTTATGTGAGGAGCTATTGGGGCCAGAAGGAGTAATAGGCTTTTGATAGCAAAGTTCCATTGTTCAGGTGTTGCATTATTATTTTCTGAAATTTGGTTTAAATAGTTTGTAAATTCCATCATAAATGCTAAAGCTGTATTAAATTTGAACCTATCTATATCTTCGGTTACATTTTTAATGAGTTTGTGAGTAGTTCTAGTAAGGTCTTGGTTTTCTTTTGTTAAAGTAAACTTATTTGAATTTATTGTACTTATATTCCATACTCTATTTATCCATCTTGCCATTCCATTAATTCCACTATCAATCCAATCACCTCCTTGGTCCCAAGGACCAAGAAACATTAAATAAATTCGTACAACATCTGCTCCAAATTCCAGAACGTAATCGTCAGGAGCTATAACATTGCCTCTGGATTTACTCATCTTTTGATGGTTAGCGATAATCATTCCTTGGTTAAATAACCGTAAAAATGGCTCATCAAATTTAAATAGTCCAATGTCTCTTAGAGCTTTGACAAAAAATCTGGAATACATTAGGTGCAATACTGCATGTTCAGCACCTCCTGTGTATTGGTCTACAGGGTTCCATAGTTTTAGTTTATTCAAATCAAAAGGAGCATTATCGTATTTAGGATTAGGGTATCGAAGAAAATACCAAGAAGAGTCTACAAATGTATCCATGGTGTCTGTTTCTCTTTCAGCATCATTACCACAATTTGGGCATTTACAGTTAATGAATTCAGGATGGTATTTTAATGGAGATTCACCAGTAGGTTTAAATTCTGCATCTGGAGGGAGTATAACTGGTAGATCTTTTTCTGGTACTGGTACAATACCACAGTCTCCACAATAAATAATCGGTATGGGAGTACCCCAATAACGTTGTCTGGAAATAAGCCAATCTCTTAATCTATAGGTAGTTGTGCGTGTACCTAGGTTCAGTTGTTCAAGATGCTCAGCTATTTTTATTTTAGCTTCTTCATTGCTAATATTATCAAATTTACCTGAGTTGGTTAGAATACCAGATTCAGTATATGCTTCTTCAAGAGATTCGGTATCATTTTTGTTCTTAGCGATAACTCTGATAATATCCAAATCATACTTTTTAGCAAATTCAAAATCTCTTTGATCATGTGCAGGAACCCCCATGACTGCACCTGTTCCATACTGCATTAAAACATAATCAGCAATAAAAATTGGAACTTTATTGCCATTAATAGTGTTTGTTGCATATGAACCTGTAAAGACTCCAGTTTTATCTCTTTCTGTAGATAATCTTTCTATTTCTGAATACTCTCTGGTCGTATTAATGTATTTCTCAACTTTTTCTTTATTATCTGGTGTCGTTAGTTCAGATACCAGATTGTGTTCTGGAGCTAATACAATAAACGTTACTCCAAAAAGAGTGTCTATTCTTGTAGTGAAAGTTTCGATTTCAGGAGTGGAAATTTGCAAATGAGATAAATCAAATTTTACCTGTACTCCAAAACTTTTTCCGATCCAGTTTTCTTGAAGGGTTTTGATTTTTTCTGGCCAATCTATAACTTTATCGAAGCTTAACAGTTCTTCTGCATAGTTGGTGATTTTGAAAAACCATTGTTCTAAATCTCTGTGAATTACAATACTTTCACATCGATCACATTTCCCATTAATTACTTGTTCATTAGCAAGAACAGTTTGGCATTGACCACACCAATTTACTGGTGCATTTGATCTATATGCTAACCCATTTTCAAATAGTTTTAAAAAGAACCATTGGTTCCATTTATAATAATCAGGTTGGCATGTATTAACTTCTCTATCCCAGTCATATATTGTCCCCATGGAATAAAATTGTTTTTTCATATTAGAAATATTATCCATTGTCCATTTATACGGATGAATACCTCTTCTTATGGCAGCATTTTCAGCTGGTAATCCAAAAGAATCAAAACCCATAGGGTGTAACACATTATATCCTTGCATCCTACGAAATCGTGCATGTGCATCGGAAGGTGCCATGGCATACCAGTGCCCAATATGAGTATCACCTGAAGGGTAAGGATACATAGTCATTTCAAACCAGTTTTGTTTATCACTTGTATCAGCAACATGATAAAGCTTATCGTTTGACCATCTATCTTGCCATTTTCGATCTAATGTTTTTGGATCGAAACTAAATTGTACTGATCTTTTGGCTATTGCCATTAATTTTCTTTCTCATACATTGATATAAAAATATAATCGCTTTTTATTAAAGTATTTGCAGTATACAAAGGAGTTTAATGATTTTCAATTACACAAGTTCATATATAATATCTAAATTAATTACAAATTAATGAGGTTAGCGAGGGTCTGTGATGTTCAAAAATACAACCAAAGAAAAGTTAAAGAATGGTCAAGCTGTTTGGGGAGCAATGGTATATGACTATTCAATAAGTGCTTTAGAAATTTTTGGCCATTTGGGATTTGATTGGCTTTTACTTGATAATGAGCATGGTCATATAACTACTCAGGTATTTCCACAATGTGTACAAAGTTGTGAATCATCTAATATAACTCCGATTGTAAGACCTATAGGAAATACCCCGGAAATTATTCGACCATTTTTGGATTTAGGAGCACATGGTATTCAGGCACTCCAAGTTCAGACAGCTGAAGAAGCAAAAATTATTGTTGATTCAGTTAAATATCCTCCAGTGGGTAAAAGGGGATATTTTGTTGCAAATAGAAATAATAAGTTTGGATTAGGTATGTCAGCTCCAGACTACCTTAATCATGGTAATCAAGAAACTTTGGTTTGTATTATGGTAGAAACTCCACAGGGAATTGAGAATGCAGAAGAAATAGCTAAAGTAGATGGCGTTGATGTTGTTTTTGTTGGGCACGGTGATTTATCTACCGCTATGGGATATCCTGGACAAATGACTCATCCGAAAGTTGTTGAAGCGGGTAAAAAGGCTCTTGGTAAAGTTCTAGATGTAGGTAAATGGGCTGGATGTAGTTGTCCAGAAGACCAAACTACTATGTGGCTGGAATTTGGCGTTCGTTATTTTCATAGTTCTGTTAATAGGCTATTAATATCTGGGGCTAAGCAGTATTTAGATAAAGTACATGAAGAATCAAACCGACTAGGTTTATAACTAAGAATCTAAAATTATGAAAACAATTAAAAATGTAAGAGCAATTTTTTTTGATGTATTTGGAACTGTTTTTGATTGGCATAATTCTATTTATCAAGAAACAAAAACTTTTACAAAACAAAATAATTTAACATTTGATGAATTCAAATTTACGGATAATTGGAGAGCAGGATTTAGATTACTACAATCTCATGTTGCTAAAGGAGAAAGATCGTATCTCTCTATGGATGATATTCATATGGAAGTTCTGAACAAATTATTAGAAGAGCTTAAGATACAAAACATAGATAAAAATAAATTAATTGAATTTAATCAGTCATGGCATAGGTTAATTCCATGGAGTGATTCATTATCCGGACTAAGAGATTTAAAAGAAAATTATATAATTTCAGCACTTTCTAATGGTAATTTATCTATGTTGGTTAAACTTTCAAAAAATTCTAATACCCCTTGGGATACTATATTATCGACTGAATTTTTTGGAACATATAAACCAGACCCAAAAGTTTACTTAGGGGCAATAGAAATGTTAGATGTATTACCAAAAGAATCAATGATGGTAGCTTCTCATGCATATGATTTGGATGGAGCAAATAGAGCTGGCATGAAAACATGTTATGTTCATAGACCAAATGAATTTGGAACAGGGAAAAGCGAAGACTACGGCGACTTATCTAGATTTGATATTGTTGTGGAGAGTTTTGAAGATATTTCAAAACACTTAAGTAATTGAACTTACTTTTCACAAATATATGCAATAGCTGGAGGTAAGTTTTTCCACACAACACGAGTTTGATTAACTAATTCAAAATTAGAATTAAGTAATTGCTTAAATTTTTTACCCCTTGAGAAAAAGGTTCCAATCAATAATGCAATAGTAATAAACTTACCACCAGGTGCAAGTACATCATATATTTCAGAAAATAATTCTTGTTGTAGATCAATTGATAATGTGGCCCATGGTATTGCGGATATAATATAATTAACCTGAGTTCTATCATGCATTTTTAAATATTTTTTTATTTCATTTGCGGTACCGTGGTGAATTATTGTATCTGGAAAGTTTTGCTTGAATTTTTTGTAAAGCATTTCATTAATTTCTATTGTAAAAAAAAGGCTATCAGAAGAAGTTTGTTTGAGTATTTCTTTTGTAACACTTCCAGTTCCTGGACCAAGTTCAACTATTGTTGCATTTGATTGTAATTTGGCAGAATCTACTATTAGTTTTGCAAGAGATTGAGATGAAGGAAAAGGTGAACCAATTTGAATTGGGTTTTTTATAAATTCCCATGAGAAGCCCATTTTTATATATCCTTTCCAAATATAAGTTAACTTAGAAAAACCACACTTTAATTGGAGAGTATATTAATTTTATTGCTAGAACTGTAATAATTGAATTGAAGCCTATAATAAATAATCTTTCTGGCATAAGATTAAGTAGGTACTTACCAAACCATGTTCCTAATATTCCAAATAGAACAATAGAAATTATTAGGATTATGTAGGGGCCAAAATTAAAGCCTAATATCCCAAATACTAAGATCTTTAATCCATGTTGTATAGACATATAGGCACCTTGGGTTGCTACGATGACTTTTCTATCATTTGTTGTAGATTTAACAAATGGAGCAACTAAAGGACCAGTACCACCAACGAACATAGTAGCAAAAGATGTGATTATACCTGTAAAAAGAGATATAAGATTTGTTGGTTTAGTAAAATTAATCGACTTAGGACCCCATAATGAATAAATTACAAATATACCAATAATTCCTTCTAGTAAATGTTTGGGCATGTTAAATGCAAGTTGTCCGCCAATTGTTACGCCTAATATTGTTCCTAATATGAAAGGTTTAATCCAAGTATAACTTATATCTTTCCTCATCATGAGAGCTCTGAAAAAATTAGAATTTGCTTGTGTGATTGCATGTACAGGTATTACTGCTAGTGGGTTGATTAGATATATAAATGCTGTAATAGTCATAATTCCACCCCCTAACCCTATAGAAGCAGAAAGTGCAGATGAAAAAAAACTAATTAAACAAAGGATTATAAATTCAATAAACGAAATCTCTATTGGGATTAATGTTAGTCCCAAATCCAGTGACATAAATCAGACTCCAGTAATTATATATATTTGTAATAGAGGTAATTATACATAAGTGTTCGTATAATTGTTGGTTAAATTTTTTCATGTATTTATTGTCCTGAAAAAATATGTTAACTTGCATTCTATATATAAGCAAAAAGGTGCTAAAATTCCGTACTGAGAAGTGGTTCTGTATAACATATTCCGAATAGTGTGGTTAGCCTGCCAGAAAAAACCAAAGGAGAACGTAAATGAATGTTTGTTTTACATCTACTTTTGAAGGCACATTTGATGACTTCAAAAATGTTATGTCAAAAGCCATTGCTGAATTTCCAGGAACTATGACGGAACAAGAAAGTGCTGAACTTCCATATGACAAAGAAGGATGGTGTAAAGTCGTTACAATTGCGCATGTGCTAGATTTTGACAAAATGCAAGAAGCAATGAGTGCACCTTGGATGGTCGAATGGGATGAAAAACACAATAACACCGATGTAGTGTACTTAATGGAAGAAATGTCTTAACAGTATCTGATTAGGTTGTAGATTTACTCTAAATTGTTAGAAATGGGGCTGTAGCTCAGCTGGGAGAGCGCTTCAATGGCATTGAAGAGGTCAGGAGTTCGATCCTCCTCAGCTCCACCAATATAAACTTAATTCTAGAAATATCTTCTGATGATTTGATTGATGAGTTTGATATATATAGCTGGTGATTAAGAAAAGGCACTTGAAATTATTCCATAATGGCGTATTCGAAAAATGATTTACAAAAAATCCTCTTTTCGCTTCCGAGTCAAATGAGACCGGAGGTTTTATTCTTTTTTTTGGACGCAGAAAAGAATCAAGGCCATAACGATCAGTTCGATATTTGGCTAGATAAAGGTAATGCTAGATTTATTGATAATTTACATATGTGGTTAAAAGCACCAAACAAGGATGGTTTTGCATATTTAGCTTTAGAAGACACTTTAATTGAAGAAAATCACCTTAGAAATCTGAGCTTAATGGATGAAGACGTATGGGAATTGATTGTAAATACTTGGAGAAGTGTTGAGACAATTAGGGAAGATTTTCAAAGCTGGCTAATAATGTTGGGTTTAAGAAAGCCCAATGAATTATTTAAAAAAGAATTACCAGATGATAACTTACTCATAAGAATTTATCGTGGTGGAAGTCCTAGCGGGTTGAGTTGGACATTGAGAGAAGACAAAGCCAGAATTTTTGCAGAGAAACACGCTAAATCATTTTCTAGCAAGAACCCAAGGAAACTAAGAATTTTTACTACGTTAATTAATAAATCTGAAGTTCTTTTTTATAATAATGATAATTTGTGCGAAGAGGTTGTAATAATTCCTGACCCAGAAAGAGTTATGGAAGTAGAATACTAAAGATTAATACAATTTTGTTAGTAGGAGAGTAAGATGAGCATTGCATCAATAAATGGTGTTGAAATTTATTATGAAACATATGGTGAAGGTTTCCCAATTATTTTTTCGCATGAATTTGCTGGTGATTCCCAGAGCTGGATGCCACAGGTAAATTATTTTTCTAGAAAATATAAGGTAATTACATATAATGACCGAGGATATCCTCCATCATCAGTGCCTGGAGGTGATGATAATTATTCACAAGAAAAATCTTTAGAAGATTTACGTGAATTATTAAACTTTTTGAATATAGAAAAAGCATATATTGCAGGATTGTCGATGGGTGGAGGTTTAGCAGTAAGTTTTGGCATTAAATACCCGCAAATTGCCAAAGCACTAATTATTGCAGGAGCTGGCAGCGGATCAGATAATTCAGATAATTGGAAAGAGTCGGTTAACAATCAGGCATCCTTAATGGAAAAAGATTTTACTTCTTGGGCAGATTCATATGCAAATGGTCCACAACGATTACAATATAAATCCAAAGACCCAAAGGGATGGAATATATTTAGAG
>Ga0111541_10000111_pt1 | contig 24028 bp, 22 predicted proteins | sample Knorr_S7_td_DCM__FD_83039 | JGI IMG/M metagenome (GOLD analysis project Ga0111541, IMG submission 83039) | Marine microbial communities from Southern Atlantic Ocean transect - Knorr_S7_td_DCM_ad_131m_LV_B (version 2) (version 2) | ecosystem: Environmental > Aquatic > Marine > Oceanic | place...
ACTCTTACCAAGGGCGCTTTGGTTGGGTGGTGCCGCGTAGACGGAACAACCGAAACCACGCGCATTGCGGAGATATACACAACCGAAGGACTGGAGCGAACACCAGTTGACCAGGTAGGACCCGGGGAGATAGCGGCGGTCGCCGGTATCCCTGACATAACGATCGGTGAAACGTTGAGCGACCCCGTGTCACCGAGACCTTTGCCTGTCATTACCGTTGACGAGCCGAGCCTTTCTATGACTATTGGGATCAATACTTCACCAGTGGCCGGCATCGAGGGCGAAAAGGTAACTGCGAGGCTGATCAAAGGTCGTCTCGAAGCTGAACTCATTGGCAATGTGTCATTACGTCTGCTTGCCACCGACCGACCGGACCTTTGGGAGGTTCAGGGGCGAGGCGAACTTCAGCTCGCCGTCCTGATTGAAATTATGCGACGCGAGGGATTCGAACTGACGGTCGGTAAACCTCAAGTGTTGACCAAGACCATTGATGGTCAGTTGCATGAGCCAGCTGAACGAGTAACCATCGACACCCCCGAGGAACACGTTGGCTCAGTCACCCAGTTGTTGGGGGAACGGCGTGGCCGTCTTGAACAAATGGGTAACCATGGCACTGGGTGGGTGCGGCTTGACTACCTCATTCCTGCGCGCGGTCTTATAGGTTTCCGAACAGAATTTCTTACCGAAACTCGCGGTACCGGTCTACTCCACCATGTGTTCGATAGTTATGTCCCGTGGGCGGGTGACATGCGATCGCGGCACACCGGTTCAATAGTCGCCGACAGATCCGGCCAAGTGAGCGGCTATGCGGCTTCGACCATTCAAGAGCGTGGCACGCTCTTTGTGGGGCCTGGAATGGCTGTATATGAAGGAATGGTCATTGGTGAAAGTCCTCGCCCCGATGACCTAGACGTCAACATCTGCAAAGAGAAAAAGCAAACGAATATACGAGCCGCTGCAGCCGACGAAGCAGTGCGCTTGACTCCACCCAAAATACTCTCGTTGGAACATGCTCTGGAGTTCATAACAGAAGAGGAATGTGTCGAAGTAACACCAGCCAATATCCGAATCCGAAAAGTTGAGTTGGATAGCGGAAAACGGCTCCGCGCCAAAAAAAGAAACAAGATATAAAAATTCCCAGCAACCACGTTCACCGCAACTTTGCCGGTCCCACCGCCTATTGAGCACGCCGCCCAATTGACCTCTGCACAAAACTTTGATCCGCGTTTTCGATTAATACTTGAGTTATGAGTGAACGACTAAAAGACTGCACAGCGATCATCACCGGTGGGGCGCGAGGACAAGGAGCGGCGGAAGCCCGACGTTTCGTCGAAGAGGGGGCCTTCGTTGTCATAGCTGACGTCCTTGATAGCGAAGGGCAAGCCCTCGCAAAAGAGCTCGGTGACTCAGCCACCTTTCAGCATCTCGATGTGACCGATGAGGACAACTGGGACGCTGTTGTTGGTCGTTTGATAGATGAAGGCAGAACGATCGATGTCCTCGTCAATAATGCTGGAATTCTTTTATTCGACCGGCTTACTCGATCTTCTAGAGAGGACTTCGAGCGAGTGATGGAGGTCAACTGCACCGGCGTTTTCCTGGGGATGCAAGCCGTAGCAGAGGAGATGAAGAAACAACAGAGCGGCTCGATTGTAAATATTTCTTCGGTTGCAGGTCTTCAAGGCGTCGGCTTTCAATTCTCCTATTCGGTGAGCAAATGGGCGGTAAGGGGGATGACAAAATCTGCTGCACACGAACTCGCCCGAGACAACATCAGAGTGAACTCCGTGCACCCCGGCTTGATCGAGACAGCGATGCTTGATCAGTTCCCCGAGAATCTCCAGCCTAGGGTTGAGTCGTTCGTCCCGATGGGTCGAAGTGCAGATGCGACAGAAGTGGCGGAACTGGTGCTCTGGTTAGCGTCGAGCGAAAGCAGTTACTGCACTGGAGCAGAGTTTGTTGTCGATGGGGGACTATCGGTCGGCTAGTGACGAAATCGGTGTCTCGCCAGATGTCGAGCCTATGGAAGCTCCCGGCTATTTTCGGGGGTCGTCGCGCAGGGATTCCTTCCAAGCTCGGAAACTAGAGTGCCACTCGCCATCGGGGCCTTCTCCGCCTGTAGTTTCGTCGTCTCCTAAATCAAAGAAGTAGAACTCTGAATGATCTAATGGGTTCATTGCCATGTAGCGGCCCGGACCGCGGGATGGCCCGGCGAGCCACACGAGCCAACCAAAGATCCGGCGTTTAAAATATGGTTCGGGTTTTCCCTCGATGTCAGCGCCTAACTGGAGTAACTCTGTCGGCGCAGCGTCCCAGGCCGCTGCAGCTATGTTCCGATCCCGGGTAGGGGTATCGGGAAGGTCATTTAACGACACTGGCGAGTAGTCGAAGGGCCGTTGGTCAGCTGGAATTGCGTGGCTCATGTGCTGCCTTGTTGCTGGGGGAAATTAAGAAGGTATCGAATTAGTTTCTGTTCTCGCTATTGAACACATCCGTAGTGGGCCGAAGAAACTTGCCGGGAGTATCGACGCAACACTGAGCCCTGCGGAATGCTGTCCGGTAGGTCTCGGGGTTGAATTGAAGTCATCCTTTGTCTTAACTCGCTGTCATCGATTGCTACGTTAAGAGTCCGATTAACCGGGTCGATAACGATAGTGTCGCCGTTCTCCACTGCTGCCAGCGGTCCGCCTTCGGAGGCTTCGGGGCATATGTGTCCGATGAGAATGCCATGCGATACCCCGCTGAATCGGCCATCGGTGATGAGTGCGACGTCCTTACCTAAACCGCGTCCCTGCAACTCGACTGTGAGCATCACCATCTCGGGCATGCCCGGACCACCTTTTGGTCCCACGTTTCTTACAACCACTACGTCTCCGGGGACGATGACGCCCGACTGAATGGCAGTCATAGCGTCTGGTTCGTTTTCGAACACTTTCGCAGTCCCGCGAAACTCTCCTGTCTCTAGAGTTTTTCCTCCGAGTTTCAATACACAACTTTCTGGAGCCAGATTGCCGTGCAACACGGTGATGTGATTGTTGGGTTGAGCAATTGGAGCCGAAACTGGCCGCACCAAATCCTGATCACCTAAATCTGCTAGCGACGGTGTGTGTTCGAGGTTCTCGGCGAGTGTTTTCCCAGTGACTGTCATAGCGTCGCCGTGTAAAAAGCCGTTGTCGAGAAGCTCTTTCATTACGACTGGCACTCCTCCGAGCTCGTGCAGGGCGACCATTGAGTAGGGACCGTGAGGTTGAAGATTTGCGATGAGGGGTACCTGCTCGCCGATTTGCTGAATGCGGTCGATGGTGAGAGGTACCTCGGCGTCGCGAGCGATTGCCAGTAAATGCAGGTACATGTTGGTCGAGCCGCCCATCGCGTAGGCGGTTGTGATGGCGTTCTCGAAACCCTTGGTATTCATAATGTCCCTGGGGCGAATGTCGGCTTCGATCAGGGTGTAGAGAGCTTGTGTGGTTGCTTGTACCTGAGCCTTGACGTCGTCATGGATATCACTTGTCGCGTCGTAGTCGGCTGGATGAGAAGCACCTCGAGGCAACATCATTCCCATCGCCTCGGTGATGGAGCTCATGGTGTTGGCTGTAAACATGGCGCCGCAAGTGCCGCTGCCGGGCATCACGTTACGTTCGAGCTCCTCGAATTCTTCTGCGCTGATCCGGTCAGCTCGCATAGCGGCACGCGCTTCAGCCCAGTCAAGCACGGTCAAGTTGTTGCCCTTGGAAGCCCAAGGTTCAAAATCGACGCAACCGGGCGAACTTGTCCCCGGATAGATCACTAGTCCAACTTCGTTGGTGCGAGCTAGAGGCATCATCGCCGCAGCACCTGTTTTGTCGCAACCTGAGATGACAATCATGGCCTCACCGTGATGTGCCCGATGACCAATCTCGAATGAGTCAGCGATGATGTCGCGTGAGACGAGACTGTAATTTGCGTTGGCTGAACCCTGCGTAAGAGCGTCGGAAACAGCGGGTGCTCCGACAACTAGCCCCTGGCCACCATGGGACGCGATCGAATCTGAAAGTAGATCCGAAATGCGTTCGACTCTGTTGTTGCATCTGTGGGCGTTTGTGTACGCCCCCGCCACAGTAACGATGGTGTTCTTCGCGGCAATTGTCTCAGGCTCAAACCCCGCAGCCCGTAACTCGAGACTTGCCTTCTTCCAATGGTTCCCCTTCATGCTCTCACTCTACTTTTCAAACGTGAGGGCAGCCGACGCAATCCCAACGCCGACTGAGTTTCTCAGATACGTATCTCAGATAGTGCTTGAAGCCTTCAACACGGAACCCAGGCTTCCCGTTACAGCCCGCAATTACTCTGGTTACTTAGGTTCGTAACCGGAGTTGACGGCGTGGCTTTGCCTATCGGTTCTTTTGTCACCAAGTGTCAATTGTGTGCTTCTTAACAGTTTGGGATGCCCGACGTTCAGCCGATGTGGATAGATGATTAAGTAGACGGGATAGCCCTACTCGAGTTTCGGCGGGTTCGATGACATCGTCGAAAGAATTGAAATTCCTTGTCGCCGTGAACGGATCCTCTACACCGAGGTCTGCCGTAGGCCAAGCGACTTGCCACATAGGCACACCATGGCCGGTAGGTGAACCAGCCATCACATGTCCACTAAATCCACCCGCTTTTCGTAACTGTACGGAAGCGATTGGTACTGAACGATGTTGTTGAGTCTGAAGGACTCGGGTGTGCCAGCGACTAACTCCAGGTTGGAACCCCGATTCGGTTTCTATAGCGGTGTATGGGCTATCAATAAGTGAGACGATCGGATATTCATATACATCGCATAGCTCTACAAAGCGCCCGATTTTGGTCGCGGCTGATTCTGTGATGATGCCCTCGTCCACATTCGGGTTATTGGCAATAACTCCTACCGTTTTGCCTCCAATTCGCGCGATAGCGGTAACGGCACTTGCTGCGAACTGTGGACGTAATTCCAAAATGGATTCTTGGTCGACGATCGCGTTAATAACCGGGTAGATGTCGTATGGACCTGATTCGGGGACTAGCTCAGCAATCGTTTCCGCGGACGGATCTGCTTGCCCATCGGCGTGATCGTGGAGATAACTCAGATACTGCTTGGCCAGTTGAATCGCTGTCGGCTCGTCATCGACCAGAAGGTCTATACCGCCGGTGAGTTCGTGCATTTCAACTCCGGCGAGTTCTTGCGGGGTGAGAGTCAAACCCAGAGCAGCCTCCACCATCGGAGGTCCGCCCATGCCAATAGCGGAGCCTCGGGTGGTGATGACGACGTCAGAGAATCCGGCGAGGCTCGCGTGGCCAGCAAATGATGGACCGGACACGATCGCGACGGTCGGAACCCAGCCCGACAGTTCTGCCATGCCGTCAAACAACGTAAAACGGCCAATTTGTCCGCTTAGTTCTAAGTGTCCTAGGCCTGCTCTCGGATGCTTAGCTCGACTACCGCCCCCATCCACGAAGAAAGCGATCGGCCAGCGCTGTTGGTGAGCAAGTGAGATCAGATGCTCGAGCCGGGCAGCGCCATAGCCGCCACCGCGATCGGTGTAATCAGTTGAGGACGTAATAACGGTTTTCCCATCGATTGTTCCGATGAAGTCGACGCCACCCTTTTCTGGGACCCAATCTCCGTCGGCATCTCGTGCAGCTACAGCGCCGAATTCCACTTCTGACCCGGCATCGAGAAGCATGGCTGTCCGCTCTCGTGCGGTGAGATGGTCCGTTGAGTGAACTTTTTCAACTGCGTCAGGACGCGATGCATCCAACCTGAGTGCTTTGGCTGAACGAAGTTTGTTAAGCAAGTAGTCGCGCATCAGATGTCACCGGGTGTCAATGTGGTGAACCTTCTCTGGAGGCAACACGCGTTCTGAGCGCTGAAGCATTGAAGCTATAACGGGCCGTGTTTCCTCGGGCAAGATCACATCGTCGAAAGAAAATGTACGACCAGCGCGAACCCCCGAAGCAACGTCTCGCATCTCTTCGGCGTACTGGTCTCGAATTGTTCGTGCACTCACAGCATCGGCAGCACCGCGAATCTCTTTTCTTTTGACCAAGTAAGCGGCACCTTCAAGGCTCATCCCGCCGCTTTCGACTGTCGGCCACGCCACTCGTAGTTCGGGCATATTGCGGCTCGCACCGTAGCCCGACATAGCGAAAGGCCCGAGACCGTATGCCTTTCTCAGTTGGACTGTGTACAGAGGGACTGTTCGGTGATGAATGGCTGACAGGGGACGAGCGTGGTGACGTGCGATGCCCTCGCGCTCGGCTTCTGGACCAACCATGTAACCAGGGTTGTCAACGAACGAGATGAGAGGCAAAGCGTAGGTGTCGCACCACTCCACGAATCGGCTCGCCTTGTCGGCGGCAGCGCTGTCAATGGCGCCGGCTCGCGGTGAGAGTGGTTGGTTGGCGAAGATGCCAACAGATCTTCCCTCAACGCGCGCAAATGCTGTAATCAACGACTCTCCCCAGGCTGAGCCAACCTCAAAAACGCTGTCTTTGTCTGCAAACGCAGCGATGACTTTGCGCATGTCGTAAGCCCGGCGACGGTTATCTGGAACGATTCCTGCAATTGACGACGCTGACTCACTAGCAGCGAAATCTGATATGTCATCATGCCAGTAGCGAAGGAATTTTTGAGTGGCGGTCACGGCTTCTTCAACATCTTGAACTAATACGTCGATATCTCCGCGAGCTGCTGCACTTGTCGATGACAAAGGTTCGTTCAAGTTGATGGTGCTTCCGAATTCTGCGTCTGGTGTGGCGATAACTAGATCGCAAAGAAAGGTCATTGCTGCGTGGCTATCGCTAGTTGGGCCTACCGCAACAGCAACCGTAGGAGCCCAACCCGACATTTCACTCAAACCCTCCAATACGTCCCAACGAGCCCGGGTGTAATTCACGATTGGTGGCACTGGACGCGGATCACTAGGACGAGAACCATCCCCTTCAACAAATAACACCAGCGGCCAGCGGTTTGCTACGGCAATGGTGATGAGTTTGGCCAATTTGCGCATGTTGCGATCGCTATGTGTTGCGTTCTCAACCGACCGGTCGTGCGCTGCAATCACAGTTGGGTGACCGTTGATATCGCAGACTCCACCGACCACTCCATCGGATGGGCCGTCGTCGTCAACTGCTGTCGTGTGACCAGCGAGTAAGCCGTATTCAGTGAACGAGTGTTGATCTGCTAGGAGATCAATAGCTTTTCGGGCGTTAGGACAACCGGCGAGCGCACGTAATCTGGCGTCAATAATTTGTTGACGTTGGTCAGCCTCCGGTGCGTCGCTCATGATCGGCTGATTCTTGCATAGGTTCCTTACAGATTTCATAAGGAAGCCAACAACCTGCGGTTCGTTCTGCATGTTTGACGCATCGGTGTGTGGCTCGTCTGAATCAGACGGTGATGGTGCGCATTGCTTTACCTCAGAAGGTCAGTAAGTGGAGTAAGAAAACTTTGCTAAGCAGCAAACAGGCGACTGCGTCTTGAAGCCTGCTGAGCTTGAGGCAAACTAAACAGATGAACGCCTGCCCAAGGCTGGAGACGGACCGCCTGATCCTGCGCCCTTTTCAAGACGACGATGTGGACGACTACTTTGCTGTCCTAAACACCCCAGAGGTGAGGCGAGCATTACATCTGCCTGAGAGTCTGGATCGCAGTGACGCCTGGCAACAGATGGCCTGGTTTTTAGGACAGTGGGCTCTTCGAGGGACTGGACATTGGGCCTTGGAGGAGCGTTCTTCGGGTCTGTTCCTCGGACGCGCAGGCCTTCATCGTCCCGAACGTTCAGACTGGCCGGGAGTAGAGGTTGGATGGGTGCTTCACCCTGACTATTGGGGACAGGGCTACGCCACCGAGGCGGGCACTGAGGCTATTCGATATGCCTTTGAGGACTTGGACTTAGATCGTATCTACTCCTGCATCCTCCCCGAAAACCTGCAATCTCAGGCGGTAGCCCAACGATTGGGAATGGAGCTGTTGGAGGAACGAACTATGGCGTACTTCCCGTCGGCACCCCATGGAATTTGGTCCAGAGCTCGTTAAACCTTTCGTATTCTGAGGAAGTTGAGAATCAAGCGAGGGATTACTCGCACGTATACATTCGAGATGAAGAGCTGAGATAGTTGGCGCGTCTGTGCACCGACTGGACTCACGCTGACGGAGGCACCGATATGGTGGCAGACGATCCAGGAAGAGCTCATTCAGACTGGATTGCGACGGTGGTTGAAGATGTCCTGGAACCTGAAATTCCGATTTTGGATCCCCATCATCACTTGTGGCTCGACGAAGGCCATACGGGTTGGCCGTATACGCTCGAAGACTTCCACAAAGACACCGGAAGCGGTCACAACATAGTCGGCACTGTATTTCTCGAATGTCACGCCGAATACCGAAAAACTGGCCCTATCCATATGCAACCGGTAGGAGAAACCGAGTTCATCGCTGACCTCGCTGACCAAAGCGCGGTCTCACCTGGCGCCGAGATTAAGGCAATCCAAGCTAACGCTGATGTGTCGTTGGGGGCTGCAGTCGAAGAAGTTCTCGAGGCCCATGAAAGTGCTGGTCGAGGGCGCTTTCGCGGGGTCCGGTACATCACCGCTCAGAATGACCACCCTCCTCTAGCTATGTACACCAATGCTGCTATGGATGATCCGCTGTATCTCGAAGGAGTGCGTCGTGTTGGAGAGTTGGGATACACCTATGACGCGATGGTGTATCACCCTCAATTACCTGAGTTCGTTGAGGTAGCGCGAGCGTGTCCTGATACGCCCATTGTCTTGGATCATTTGGGTTGCGTGTTAGGAACGGGTCCGTACAAGGGCCGCCGGGAAGAAATTCTCGAATTTTGGAAGGCTCAAATGGCGGAAATCGCTGCTTGTGACAATGTGTTTTTGAAACTAGGCGGCATAGGTATGCCGATGATGGGCTTTCGGTGGGATAAGCGTGATCAGCCCGCGAACTCAGTCGAACTCGCCGAGGCATGGAGCGATCCAATTCAGTACGCGATTGAAGTGATTGGAGCAAACCGTTGCATGTTCGAATCCAACTTCCCAGTAGATAAACGCGGTGTTGGTTACGTGCCGTTATGGAATAGCTTCAAACTCATAGCCGCTGACTGTTCGGCCGACGAAAAGCGAGATTTGTTTCACGACACAGCAGCTCGTGCTTACCGGCTGCCGCTTGTAGCCGACGCTTAAAGAAAAGTAACTCGGGGCTGCAGCGACAACGGTGATCGATGCTTCTTGGAGTCGCTCTCGCCTCAGGTTGATTCGATAGCGAAGCCCTTTTCGTCCCAGGCTTCTGTGCCTCCTGTCACGCTCCGAGCATTCCGGTAGCCAAGACTGTTGAGAAATAAGACCCCAGAAAGAGAGAGGTTTCCGCGTTCGCAGACGCTTAGTACTGGTGTATCCCGGTCCTCGGGAAGAAAAGCTGCCAGGTCTGGAAGCTCGTCGAGGGGCATATTGATAGCTCCTGGGATATGTCGCTGATTGTGTGCGTCAGGCTCGCGGACGTCAACGACAAATGGCTTTTGGGTTTGCCACAGGTCATGAGCATCCTCAATATCTATAGTCAGATCCGAATTGATTCGAGCGTTTTCGACCATTGAATCCAACAACTGCTCTCGTTTGCTACCCGACGCAGGGGCTTTGCCTAGATCACTCAGGTTGTTCAGAATTGAGGATGCGTATTTGAAAATGCTGTCACAAAAGATGACAACGACAACATTGCCGGGCTCGTCTGGAATTGCTTGGAGCGCACCCGCTAACGCCATGCCTGAACTTGGTCCTGCCGTGAGACTTTCTTCTTGGTTAATTCGCCGACACATTTCGAAGGCAAGATCGTTTTCGACCTCAATGAGACCGTCATATTTGTCCGGGGTGAAGAATTCAGTCTGGCTTAGCTGGCTGAGGCTCCGAACACCGGGAACATCATGACCCGGTGTTGGGTACACGCCAATTGTGGCGACATCTGCATTTTGCTCTTTGAGGAAACGTCCCGAACCATTGATAGTCCCGCAAGTACCTAAACTTGAGACGAAGTGAGTTACCTGTCCGCCAGTTTGGTGCCAGACTTCTGGGCCGGTTGTTCGATAATGCGCGTCCGGGTTGCTTCCGTTCGCGTACTGATTCAACATTTCGAATTCGGGTTGATTCGCTATCTCGTTAGCTTTGGCAATGGCTCCTTCTGGTGCACCCGGGGCTGGACACAATGAGTCTTCAAGCTCAACTACATCAACTCCAGCCAGACGAAGAACGGTTCGTTTCTCGAGTGGGATCTGATTGGATAGGGGAGTGGTCAGGGAATAACCCTTAGCGTTGGCGACCATTGCCAGGGCGAGACCCGTGTTGCCTGAAGTAGGTTCAACTAGTTGTTGGGATGAGCCAATTCGCCCGGATTCCTCGGCGTCGCGCACCATGTTCCAAGCGACCCTATCTTTTACGGCACCAAACGGGTTATACCATTCGAGCTTTGCGTAAACCTTGGTGTGTTCAAAAGGAACTACACGCGACAACTGAACCATGGGAGTTGGGTTGTCGACGTTTGAAAGTAAGCCAAGAATTGAGTCGTAAACGCGACGCGAAGTGTCATTCATCTAGAGCACCTTCATTTATTTGTTTGTCCAGGTGTAAAAGACCCAAGCGGGTGCGGTCTCTCAGTTGCTTACTGTATCCAAACTCGGAATTTGATTGATAGCGAACGAGCAAAAAAGATGCACAAAAACATAAAATAGGCATTGTCATGGTTATTTATGCTCGTAGTCGCTTATTTGGTAAATGAATTTTGCGTGTAGGAGCCGATGATGTCTATATGCCCAACACGAGTTGAGCGACTAATTTCGGCGCGCCTCCGTTGCAGTGAATTAGTAAGAGCTTCGGGCAGCAGCGCGCTCAGCCAGTTGCGTCCGAATCAGCCAAGCAACTCGTCGCGCCGTTCACACAACAGTTCTTGAACTGCATCGTGATCTCCGACGCATCTGATGATGACATGCTGAGCGCCACCTTCCACAAACGAACGAATGAAGTCGACCACTTGATCGCCGGTCCCGCCCCTGCATGCTTGGTAGCCGCGTAACGCGCTTGCCGGTGCCTGGTAATACCCCTCAAGATAGGTATCGATAGCGGCTTCTGCTTGTTCGGCGTTATCCATGACAGAAACCGTCAGATAAATCGCGGTAGTGAGGTCCTCAAGATTGCGTCCCGCCAACGTAGCTGCGTTCCGGAAGGCTTCGTTGCGTTGGGCAAAGGTGGCAGCGTCAGGACCTATTGGAAACCACCCGTCGTGGTTTCTGGCGGTTCGTTCAATGCCTTGAGGGACACTTGCAGCGCTCCAGATAAGCGGACCGCCATCCCGGTAGGGGACGGGTGCTAGTACTCCCCCCTCAACAGACCAACGCCCCTCCCAATCGACAGGTTGACCGCTCCACAACGCGCGGCATAGCCGGATTCCTTCCATGTAACGGCCTACCCGTCCATCAAAAGGCACCCCTGCGGCAGCGAACTCTGCGCGTACCCCAGGAGTGTCGGGAGCAATGCCAGCACCAACGATCAATCTGCCTTCGGCAAGTTGATCTACCGTTGCTAGCTGCTGAGCCAAAACCACGGGGTTGCGAAGCGCTGGAAGTAATACTGCGGTTCCCACCTCTATTCCGGGGATAGCCCCCGCAACCCCAGCCAGAAGGGTGATTGGGTCATGTCTCGGTCGAGCCAACAGTGAGTCACCCGCCCAAATCGAGTCAAAACCTCGATCCACAGCCTTCTTCGCAGCGTCGATCATCGGTCGAACGGACGGACTCTCCCGCATTATTTTCTCTCGTGTGGGCAGAAGGTATCCGAGCTTCAAAGTCATGATCTGATTGTTTCAGATAGAGGTAACCCTCGCGGCCTGCCTACGTGTCCTAGTGGCCTCAGGGGACTGCGTATGGGCCTTGACCGTTTAGGATCGGTATATGGAAATCGAACCCATCACCCCTCATCTTGGTGCCCAAATCCGAGGATTCGATTTAGGGGACTTGGATAATGGTCGGGCAGAAGAACTCAGCGACCTGTTTTACGAGTATCGGGTGTTGGCTTTTCGTGATCAAGAACTGGACCGGGAAACCCACAAAGCAGTTGGTCGTGTCTTCGGGCAGCTACATGTTCATCCTTCCAAGAAAGCGTTCGGGATGAAGGGTGACCCCGAGATCTTCAAGGTTCGAGCTGAAGCTGACACAGTAAGAGTTAATGGTGGACGCTGGCATATGGATGTCTCGTGTGAAGAAAATCCGCCAGCAGGATCAATTCTTCGATTGCTCGAACTGCCTCCATACGGTGGCGACACTGTGTTTTGTGACATGACTCGAGCCTTTGAAACGCTTTCCTCTCCGATCCAACGAATGTTGGTAGAACTCGAAGCCTGTCATGACGGCGAAAGAGACTTGCGTTGGTATGGGGTAACCCCTGACCCGGGCCAAACGTATCCTTCCTGGAATCACCCGGTTGTGGTCAGTCATCCAGTTACAAATAAACCTGTCCTGTTCGTCAATGAAGGCTTCACTGAGGAAATCGTCGGTATGTCCTACGACGAGAGCCGCTCAATCCTTGACATGTTGTTCGCTCATATTTCCAAAACTCCAGGTTTGCAGTGCCGAGTGACATGGGAGCCCGGGACCGTGGTCATGTGGGATAACCGAGCGGTTCAGCATTTCGCCGTGCATGACTACGCGCCTCATGAACGACTAGGTGAACGAGTATCCATAGTTGGGCAAGGATCTCCCATCTCCTGGCAACCAGAACGCTCAAGCGTCGACTAGCGGGCGAACCGCCTCGAGAGAGACGGGAGAATTAGGACCAGGGTCGTTCGAAGCGTTGCTTCCAAGGAGGATCTTCTAACTCGATCGGAGTTCCTTGCTCACGGTCGGAATCAGTATCCCCGGAAGGCCTTCGTCCGGCCCACATTCCAAGACCAAATACCGCTAACGCGAGAAGTAAGCATGAACTCATATCGACATTCTGACACCCATTTTTGCTTTTCGCGTAATCATCGATACATCGGATGTAGCTAGGAGCGCGTTATTCAAAGAGCTTAAGAGCGGCTTGGCAAGCTCTGTCGAAATCTTTGTTGCTTTCAAATTGAAGTCGCAACGACAGGGCCTCATCATCGCTAGAAGGAACAGCGAGAAATGGTGGCTCAAGATCGGTGAAGTCTGGCTCCCCGTGTACCTCCGAAGCTCTTATGTAATCCCCGACAAAAGAGATACCCAACGATGTCGCTGCTTCTCTATGAGCCTCAGGGTGTTGCGAACATCGCATGCGTTCCTCATCGGTCAGAACGTTTTCTGACCGTCCAGGCTGATCCGCCCCGGCGCAGCTTGCGACAACTAATGCTGACAAGCAGAGAGCGGTTAGGCATAAGAGCGTACGGGGCACTCAAATAAGGTAGGAGCAACGAAGAGTAGAAGTGCGCCTAGTGGTGATCAATTGGTAATAAGCGCGGCGAAACAAGCATCCACAATGGCCACATAATAAGTTTTTGCCAGCCCCAAAGGGTTCTGCCCTTATCGGCTCAATAATGGAGGTCAACCATGGAGTTCGGAGCAGTTTTTCCTACATGCGAAATTGGTAACGATCCGAAACAAATTCGTTCGTGGGCGCAAGCGGCAGAGGAGCTCGGCTATCGATACATCGTGACGTATGACCATGTCCTGGGTGCTGAACACGCGAATAGGGAACCACAACTCACCGGTCCATACACCGAGGCTCACCCATTTCACGAACCTTTTGTGCTCTTCGGTTTCCTAGCTGGCGTAACTAACTCGATTGAGTTTCAAACCTCTGTGATCATTCTCCCGCAACGTCAGACGGTGCTGGCTGCTAAGCAAGCAGCCGAAGTTGATCTCCTATCTGGTGGACGCTTGCGGCTTGGGGTGGGAACGGGATGGAACCACGTGGAGTACGAATCGCTGGGAGTTCCGTGGTCGGGACGTGGTCGACTCTTCGACGAACAGATTGAATTAATGCGTCGCCTATGGACTGACCCCGTAGTCGACGTTGACACCGCTCACCATCGGATCGATCGCGCCGGGATAGCCCCTCGACCTGATCAGCCGATACCGATATGGCTTGGCGGTAGTTCCGAGATAGCAATGCGACGGGCTGCTCAGATCGGCGACGGGTTCACGTTTGCTAGCGCCGGAAACAGCACCGTCAGCCTCGCCAATCAACTCAGAGAGATGATCTCTTCAGAAGGCCGTGACCCTTCAACGTTTCCGATCGAATTCAACATGCCCTACGGCCTTGGCCCCGAAAAGTGGAAGAGCCTTACGGAACAAGCCCACAACGCATCGATCTCACATCTCTGTGTCAACACTATGAGCGTGACCTCGGCTTGGTCAGGCACTCCTCCATCTGGCCTTGAATCAGTCGACGACCACATCGCAGGATTGGAAAGCTTTATTACGGCCGTTGGCTAATTTGGTTGACATCGGTCACTCGGTTAGGGGTTCGCTCCAGCTACTACACCGTCATCGTGAAGTTTTCCGACCTCGTTGGACGACATTCCCAAAGTCTCTAACAAGATCTCGTCTGTATGTTCACCAAGACGAGGCGCCGCGATCGGTTCCCCGCGCTCAATCTCGGAGAACGACAATGGCGTGCCAGGTGCGAGCACGCGACCAACGCCCGGCTGATCTATGCGACCAAACATAGGGTTCTTTATTGTCGCTCGCCGATCCTCGTTAACCAGTTGGACAAATGTTTGGTATGGGCCCCAACAGACGCCCTTGGAATCAAATATTCCAGCTATCTCATCGAGATCATGAGTCTCAATGAAGGGCGCCATGAATGAGGCGATTGCGTCTCTCGCATCCCAGCGGTCCCCCTCTTTGCTGAGATCAACATTGAGTGCTTGTTCTATGGCAGGAAGGTGTTCCACGATTTCGGTTGCTTCAGCCAAGCTTTGCCATTGCCGCTTACTGATCGCCACCACCATGATCCGCCTGTTGTCCTTGGTCGCGAAGTCTCTGCCGAATGCCCCATAAAGGTCATTGCCGACGGGAACTCGGTCTTCTTTCGTTAGCTGCGCTTGGGCCATGTATCCGAGGTTGGCGACCATAGCGAACGCCACATCGGTCAAGGAGATCTTCGAGAGCTGACCAATACCGGTTCGTTGTCTGTATCTCTCTGCCGCCAATATCCCGACTGCTGCGGTCAAGCCGGTGGCAGTGTCCCAAGCTGGCAGCACGTGGTTGGTGGGCATGCTCGAACCCAAGGGTCCTGTCGCCATTGCGAATCCAGAAGACGGATTTACGGTGTAATCGACGGCGGTGGATTCATCGGGATTCCCAATGATGTTCATGTAGATCAGGTCTTCGCGTTCGGCTCGCAACCGGTTATCTGAAAGCCAACTCGATTCGGGAAAATTGGATAGGAAGATGCCGTTGTCGGGACCTTGCTCTGTGATCAATCGGGTAACTAAGTCTCGCCCAGTGTCGCTTCGCAGGTCTACCTGGATTGATCTTTTGCCCTTATTGAGTCCGGCCCAGAAAAGACTCACCCCCTCCTCGGTGACTGGCCATCTCTGATAGTCCAAACCACCGCCGATGGCATCAAAACGAATGACATCCGCTCCAAGTTGTGCGAGGGTCATCCCACCGAGGGGAGCCGCGACAAATGCCGAACCTTCTATGATGCGCAAACCTTGTAGTACTGGTGTCATAGTTGGCCTCTAATCGCCGTATCCGGTGTAAACCAAGAAACAAAGACCTGATTTTCACCGATTTGTTTTTTCTTTTTTGAGTCCTCCCTAAGGAGCAAACACAATTGGCGTCCACACCAGGATGTCACTATCGGCAGATCCATGCTCGTTCATAGTGGTACCGCGAATTTCGAATCGCATCAGTCGCCCGCCCGTGACAGGAAAGATTTCCTTTAATTCGTGCCGGAATTCGAGCAGGTCGCCTTCAAAAGCAGGACCTACGTGGTCGCATCCGTCCCACGCCACGATCGTGGCGCTGCCCGGGAGCATGCGACTTAGAGAGGCTTGGGCCAGTCCCTGCACATGCCCTCCATAGACAAGACGCTGACCGTAGATACTCGCTGAAGCATCTCTGTGAACAAATGCTTGATTGAAGGTCATCCGAGCTAGCGAAGGAGCTAGATCGACATGGTCTCTCATCGCGTCGGTTCGTGTTTCTTCTAGTTCCCATGGGGTGACCGGCATACCCGAGAGATCCCACTCGGGAACTAACGCGGCAAGGTCTTCAAGCGGCGCTGGGTCTGAGGGGCCAGGGATGTCAGATGCATGACCCGGTGAACCTGACCTGCTGGCCACTAGCGCACATCTCTCATACTGAACGGCCGGCCGACCATCTCCTGAAGTCTCGATCCCTAGCCACACTTTGCCGCGATGTTGACCGTCCTTTGGTTTGGCATCAGACAATCCGAGAACCTTCGTAGTTGTCGTAATTGTCTCGCCAATTTCGACTGGCCTCAGAATCCGTACAGAGCGATAGTAAAGATTGGCGATGGCCTTTCTCGTAGCGTTGGTTGTTTGGCCGATAGCGAATTGCATAACCAAACCCGGGTTCACGAGTCGGTTAGTTGAACCGCTAATGCTCTGGTAAGCATCACAGTCGGCGGACGCGAAGTGTTGGTCCCCGGTAATCATTCTGTATGCGACGTTGTCCGCCTCGGTCATGGTTACCGCGGGTAACGGCGGAATCATCATGTCGATCTCAAAGTCGTCGTAGTAAGGGCCGTCGTTACTCACGGTTTTCTCCTGTTTAGAGTTAGCCAATGGATGAGTTTCTTGAGTGACCCTCATCCCCATCTAGGATTGGTTGTTTCATTTATCTGACCAATGTTTTACCAAGAAGCTGCCCTTCGCGATGGCACGCGATCAGCCACACGGCAAGTCCGGTGATAGTCAAGGGCGAAATCACGAATGGTCCTGAGGGTGACTTTCGGTGCTTCTGCACAATATGAAGGTTTGACAAAATTTTTTTGCAAACCGAGAAGCTGCTGGTACAAAGAAATTTGAACAAAAGAAAGAAGAAGTAAGAAAATGAGATACCCACACCACGCGAGTGGCAGGGCCCGGTCATATCGAAGCAACTACACATGTAGCTCGTGTCGCACTTCCATCCACTGGGACGGCACCGTCAAGGCGTACGTGTCCGATGACCAGTTGACTGAAGTTTGCGCCGAGTCGAAAATCGGCCACACCTGCTAAATCAAAGTAAAAATAGTGATGCAAAGAGGCTTCCGCGAACAAAGCGGAGGTCTCTTTCTATTTTTGACCGTCGCTAAATGCACCTAATCATTTAGGTATCAACCCTCGCTCGGAGCTCTGGAATGACCTCATGGGCGAACCTAGTGAGCGAATTGTTCATCACTGAAGGTGGTAACCCTGGGGGACCTCCCCAAGTCACTAAATCGGTAATGCCATGTTCGACTATTAGTTCCTCGAGCTCGGATACGCATTTGTCTACGGAGCCGACCGTCCAGATCAGAGGATTTAGAGGGATTGGGAGCCTAGTTTCTCGTGGCCCCGATCTCTGAGGCACCTCCGATTTGTGATCGCTGCTCGCCTTAATCAATCCGACGTACACATCCCGCCGGTACTGCTCCGCAGATGCGATGGGGGTCCACTCCCTTTCCACATCGTCGGTAACAAAAACCCCTCGGATCAAACCGATTCGCCGATCGCTTACATCTCCGGCGGCTTCTTTCCAAGGATCTATCGTCAGGTGCTTCGGTCCCTGTGGCAATAAATGAGTGCCAAATTCGGCTGCTCGGATAGCGCCGGCGGGACTTGTAGCTGCCAACCAAAGTGGAGGTCCGCCTTTTTGAACCGGGTCCGGCGTTACTCGAAGATCCGAAAATCTATACCGCTTACCCTCAAAACTGAACGCCTCTCCGCTCCACGCGAGTTGAAGCACCTGCAATGCCTCTTCAGTCAGTGAAACTCGTCGGCTTATTGGGATATCGAAACCCTGGAATTCATGGGTTGCATAACCCATCCCTGCTCCGAGTTCCATTCGTCCGTTGGAGATGTTGTCAAGGATCGCGAGATCTTCGGCGAGACGGATGGGATGACGGAAAGGCAGAAGACAGATATCGGTTGAAAATCTCATCTTCGTCGTTCTGGAAGCCGCCGCGGCAGCAACCGGAACAAAGTTAGGCAAGTAGCCGTCGTCGATGAAGTGATGTTCGGTAAACCAGCAGAGTTCCATCTCAAGGGACTCAGCCAACTCGATCTGCTCGAAAGTTTCGGCGTATACCTGAGGCATCGTGATACCGCTTCCCGGTGGGCAGCGAAAGTCGTGGACGATACCGAAACGTAAGGGCGGAGTCATGGAAGCAAGTTAATTGGGCTACCCAATGAACGCTGGAATAGTTTCCTCAGCTGCTTCATCGGATAGACCTGGTTTTGTCAGGTGGCACCTTCAAACAAAATCCCTGAGTTTGTTAGTTCCTCAACCTGCTCAATGCTGTACCCAAGTTTTGTCATCAAGATGTCAGCGTTGTGTTCACCGAGAAGTGGAGCTACCAACTCTGGTAGCTGGTCGTTGACGCTGAACTTCCAGGGGAATCCGGGAATTGGAACTGATCCATGGATTGGATCTTGAACCCACCTCACCATTTCTCGGGCGTTGAAGTGAGGGTGATCAATAGCATCGATGGGGCTTAGAACTGGGCTCGCTGGAACCCGGTACTCCTCAAGGTGTTCAAGTAAGGCTTCGTCCGTGTCAAAGGTGGACATCCAATCTTCGATGATGGGAATCAGCTCATTTTGTCGCTTGGCGCGATCGGATATATCGGCGTAGCGAGGATCAGTTACTAGATCAATTCGGTCCATGGCTCGGCAAACATTTTCCCATTGGAAATCTAAAGCCAGCAGAGCTAGGTGGTTCTGGGGGCCCTGAAACAATCCGACTGGGAACACCAACTGGTGATGTCGTCCCATTCGTTCAGGTACGAATTCCCCGTCGCTTAAATGCCAAGCTTGAAGCGCGATTTCGTGATGATGGAACATGCAATCAACCATTGCAAGGTCCAGAAATTGTCCTTGTCCGGTTTTTTCTCTGTGGAATAACGCATATCCCAGGCCGGCGAAGCCGTGCACTGCAGCGTTATTGTCAGCTATGGCGCTCCATACCACTCCCGGTGGCTCATCGGGAGAGCCTGTCATGTGCATGAGACCAGATGCTGCTTGGGCTATGAAGTCGAATCCTGGTTTGTTGGCCCAGGGACCGGTTCGACCGAAAGCCGACACCGAGAGGTAGATGACGCTGGGGTTGCGAGTTCGAATTGAGTCGTAATCAAGTCCACGGCTTCGGAGAGTCTCGGCGGTTCCGAAGTTCTCCAAGACCACGTCTGCTTTGGATGCGAGGTCTCTGGCGATTTCTAGAGCTTCTTCTCGTTCCCAGTTCAAAGCGAGACTCTTCTTGCCGCGGTTGTGCTGAATAAAAAAGCCGCTCCTCTGGTCTTTCAAAACTGGGAGAAGGCGTCCTCCGTCACCCACCGGGCCTATCTCTACCTTCGTAATGTCGGCACCCAATTCTGCCAACATGCGGCTCACGCCTGCACCAGCTAGGTACTGACTGAAATCGACTACATGGATGCCTTCTAGCATCAGATCTGGTGGGTCTTGGGCCACTATTACCCCCCGGCAGGCCTTGTACCAAAGCTAGTTTGGGTAAAGCGTCGTGTGACGAGTGATATCTATAACGTGGTTAAGTGAGCGAATTCAATTAACAAACTTGAAAGCACGAAACTAATGGCAACGAATGTTTTGGGTACCGATCTAGAAGAATGCAGCAGAGATCCCCTTACCGGGTATTACAGAGACGGATGTTGCAACACCGGCCCCGGCGACATGGGAGTTCACACAGTTTGTGCCGTGGTAACCGACCAATTCTTGGAATTTTCAAAAAGTGTTGGCAACGACTTAAGCACACCCAACCCAGAGGCAGGCTTCGCTGGGCTTAAAGACGGAGACTCATGGTGCCTCTGCGCTCCCCGCTGGCAGGAAGCATTCGAAGCGGGAGCAGCGCCAAAGGTTCGTCTGGAAGCTACCCACATAGCCACCCTGGAATGGGCGACGTTGTCTGACCTCCAAGCTCATGCCATAAGTGATGACCTAGGCTCTTAATGATGTCTTCTGAAACAGTGCAAATCACCGTATGGTCCGACTACCTCTGACCTTGGTGTTGGGTTGGGGCGGTACGTCTCGACGAGCTAGCTGAGCAAGAAGGCGACGCCATTACCATCGAATGGAAATCCTTCCTATTACGCCCTCAACCAGAGCAAAGAAGCCTCGCAGAATTCACTGAGTACACCAAAAGTTGGGAACGACCAGCAGGACTCGAACCTAAAGCTGAGTTCAACAGCCCGTGGTCAGGTAGTAGCCCCCCACCCTCGCACTCTCTACCGGCCGCGATAGCAGGCAAAACGGCGGCGACATTTAGTCAAGAAACCTGGCGGCGGTACCACAACAAACTGTTGCGGGCCTACTTCATCGAAAACCGCGACGTTTCAAGTTCTGACGTACTGCTACAAGTTGCCCACGAGGCAGACATCGATACAGACGCCTTTGAAGAGGTCCGAACCTCCAACCAAGAACACTTTGAGCAGCAGGTGTTTGCCGAGTACAACGAAGCCTTAAGTAGCGGCATCACCGGTGTGCCAGCGGTCGTCATCGATAACAAATTCTTAATTTCGGGAGCAGTTGAGGTGGAGCAGTACCAAAAAGCTTTAGCTCACTACCGAGAAATCCGAGACAAAGAAAACAACGACTAGCTATTCCCTGCCGGCCGCGACCCCTCGGGGTCTGACTCTGGCTAGAAACTCGGCATAGACTTCTGATGGAGTAGAGGACCATATGGACATAACCCCTGATACCTGGCGTTGGATCTGGTTAGTGATCGCCGCCGCGCTCATCACCGGCGAAATGTTTGTTGCAGGAACGTTTATTCTGATTCCGTTCGGTATCAGTGCGGCGGTCGCCATGGTCTTAGCATTCTTCGGCGCCCCCCTCATCGTCGACTGGATCGTTTTCGTGGGTCTCGGAGGAGCACTTTTTTCGATTTTTTGGCGAAGAAGCAGAATCTCTATGGCAGCTATGAAGTCGCCCCCAGGAGCTGGGCATGACCGATTGATCGGGGCTTTTGGACGAACGATAGAAAGCATTTCCGAAGACCCAGCGACCTCGGGTCTAGTCAAAGTCGGAGGCGAAGAATGGAGAGCCATCTCCGACCTTGGACCAATCGATTCTGGCTCCACGGTAGAGATCATCGAAATACGAGGTACCCGAGTCGTTGTTCGTAAGGCTCCTGAGCAAGGATCAAAATAATGTTCGCATTCGTACTGTTAGCCGTCATCGCCCTAGTCGTCGTTCTCTTCCTAATTGCAGGCGTGAAGATAGTGCGACCCTATGAACGCGGAATTGTTGAACGCCTTGGCAAATACAAAGAGACCAAAGAATCAGGGCTTCAGATCATCGTCCCCTTCATCGACACCATCAAACGCGTCGATATGCGAGAACAAGTCGTAGACGTTCCACCTCAAGAAGTCATCACCTCCGACAACGTTGTCGTCTCAGTAGACGCCGTGGTGTTTTACGAACCTACCGACCCTCAGCGCCTGGTCTACAACATCGCGAATTTCGTCCTCGCCATTACCAAGTTGGCCCAGACCAACTTGCGAAACCTCGTAGGAGATCTACAACTCGACGGAGCGCTGACCTCGCGAGATCGCATCAACGCGGCGCTACGAGAAATACTTGATGAAGCAACGGACAAATGGGGAGTGCGCGTAGTTCGCGTCGAGATCCAACGTATCGACCCACCACCAGACGTCATGGCTGCCATGCACGAACAGATGAAGGCCGAACGTACGAGGCGGGCAACAGTTACCGAAGCAGAAGGGTTCCGAGAGTCAGAAATCACCCGAGCTGAAGGCGAAAAGCAATCCCGAATTCTTGAAGCAGAAGGCCAAAGACAAAGCGCAATTCTCGCCGCCGAAGGTGAAGCGCAGGCGGTACGAACTGTCGCCGAAGCCGAAAGTTACCGGCTGCAAACTGTCGCCGCAGGGGAGGCCGAAGCTACCCGCCAAGTCTTTCAGGCCATCCATGACGGAGACCCAACAAGCGACGTTCTAGCGGTCCGTTACCTTGAAGCGTTAACTCAGATAGCGGATGGCAGAGCGACCAAAATCGTGGTTCCAACAGAGTTCAGCGGAGTGTTAGGCGCAGTGACCGGGATCGCAGAAGCCATGCGTCCGATAGATGAACCTGAGCTTGTGAATGACTCAAACGACATGGATTCCCAATAGCGGACCTGTTTCCACCATAGGTCCAGTGAACCCTAGGACCCCTGGCGCATTAACTTGCCGTCTATGAATATGACTGATGAGCGTCGAGAAGAATTAGAAGCAGAAATCGAAGCCTTTATGGCGCGTTACAACGAAGCTTTCGTTAGTGGTACCCGTGATGACCTGCAAGCGTTGGTTCACTTGCCCGTCATCTATGTCTCTGAGACCGAAGCACAAGTACGTGAGCGATACCCATTCGATCCCCAAAAGATGCGCGAGGCCACTGGGTTTGACCATCCCCAGACCGAAATTCGGATCGTTCACCTTGAAGAAACCCGTGCACACCTGACCATAGAAGGCACCCGGCATCGCAAAGATGGATCGGTTATCGAATCGATCGACAGCTTCTACATACTTCACAAGAAAGACGGTGAGTGGGGGGTATCAGTTTTTTCTGGCATTAGGGGTGCTCGATGATCTCTTACCGGACTATCGAAGCGCGTACTCACGCTGAAATTTTGCTCTGTGCACCATTTACTCGTCGGAACTTGATCTGGCATGCCTAGTCTGCGGTTACTGGCCTAAGAAGGACCGAGACAAAGAGGATAATTTTTCGTATGGGACCGCTTGAAGGTATTCGAGTGCTGGACTTCACCCGCGTAGTAGCTGGACCGCTAGCTACCCGCATGCTCGCCGATCAGGGAGCTGAGGTCATCAAGGTTGAGCCTCCCGAAGGGGATCTAAGCAGAACGTTTCCCCCGCTACTGCAGAACGAAATAACGCCTTACTTTGCCCAACAGAACGCTGGCAAACTCTTCTGTTCGTTCAACTTGTCACACGATGAGACACCACAACTTGTGGCCGAACTAGCGGCTCAATGTGATGTGATCGTCGAAAATTTTCGACCGGGTGTAATGGCAAAATATGGGTTGGACTACGAGAGCCTGAGCAAAGAAAATCCCCGACTCGTCTATTGCAGCATCACAGGGTTTGGTCAGACTGGGCCCTGGGCAAACCGCAGAGCATACGCACCCATTGGGCATCTGGAATCGGGGCTCATTGAGTATGACCAGCGGAAGAATGATCGACCAGCACGCCAGCCTTCTTTGGTGCTTGGCGATTCGGTAACCGCGCTGTCGGCCGCGACATCAATTAACGCGATGTTGGTGCAAGTTGAACGAAGAGGCATTGGCGGCCATCTCGACGTCTGCATGATCGAATCGCTGGTCTATATGCAAGAGTGGGTATCAACAGAACTAGCTGGGGGATGGGATCCCACAAACGGCGGCTTTTGTCACGAATCACCGATCCTGGAGTTGCCTAATGGTGAGTTATGGGGAATAGCCGGCAGTCCCGTGGCTTGGTTTCCAGACTTAGCTGAAGTAATGGATCGGCCTGAATTGATTGAGGACCCTCGCTTTGCCGAACCCGCTGCACGGGACTTACATAAGGACGAGATAATCAGCATGTTGACGGAGTGGGCTGCAAGTTTCGAAGATTTTGATGGCTTCTTGTCGGCCCTTGAAAGTAATTCACCCTTCACCGCAGCCCAAATGGTTTCAATAGATGACCTTGCATCGTCAGATTGGGCCAGGCACCGCGAGCTTCTTGCCGATACGAATACGAACTTGAAAATTCCGGCACGCAATGCGCGGGGAGTTGATATTGGAACCAACGGGCGAGTCGCTGGGATGGGGGCAGTCAATGAATCTGTGCTGAGTTCGGTGTTGGGTTATTC
>Ga0111541_10000112_pt1 | contig 23845 bp, 24 predicted proteins | sample Knorr_S7_td_DCM__FD_83039 | JGI IMG/M metagenome (GOLD analysis project Ga0111541, IMG submission 83039) | Marine microbial communities from Southern Atlantic Ocean transect - Knorr_S7_td_DCM_ad_131m_LV_B (version 2) (version 2) | ecosystem: Environmental > Aquatic > Marine > Oceanic | place...
GGTTGAGGAAGTGACGGAAGAGGTGGTTGAGGAAGTGACGGAAGAGGTGGTTGAGGAAGTGACGGAAGAGGTGGTTGAGGAAGTGACGGAAGAGGTGGTTGAGGAAAATGAAAATATATATCCGACAAGATTAATATCTGATATCGAACCAAGCGATATTCATAAATGGTTAGAACCAATCAATTTAATGTTTTCAATTTTCAAAAACATTGATTTAGAAAAACTGGAAAAAGAAAGAGTTTTTCAGCAAGACTTCAAATCAGGTTATTGGAAAAGCGTATGGATGCCACAACAAAATTCAATACAAATAGATATTAGCGGAGTCTTAAAAAGCAAAATGCATTGGCCACCTACAGGTTTGCCTTTTGCACCCTTGCTATTTCTCCAAGATGAAGTCAGCTACGAAATCGAAGGTGGCATCGAAATTAAAACAACGTTAAGTTCAGGTGAAATTCTTGATATTCAATTCACAACTCAAAAGAAAATAGATGCCCCTTGGAGCGAATCGATCAATGGGGAACGTGAAGTAAAAATAAAAATACTAAAAAATCAAAATGAATAAAAAACAAGAATACGAATTTCAAAAAAGAGATTCATTTTGGCAAAAAACTTGGGAAGATAAACAAGTTTTTAAAACTTCAAAAAATTCAGAGAAGGAAAAAAAATACATTTTAGACATGTTTCCTTATCCTTCGGGGGAAGGTTTGCACGTCGGACACCCAAAAGGATATCTTGCTACAGACACATACTGCAGGTTCTTGAGAATGTCAGGCTTTAATGTGCTTCATCCTTTGGGATGGGATGCTTTTGGCTTACCTGCAGAGCAGTTTGCACTAAAAACAGGTAAACATCCAAGAGAAGCAGTGAAAAGAAATGTAAAAAGATTTAAATCTCAAATAAAAATGCTTGGATTGGGTTTTGATTGGGATAGAGAGATAAACACAACAGATGAGAAATACTACAAATGGACACAGTGGATATTTTTAAAACTTTTTGAAAAAGGCCTTGCTTACCAAGCTGAAATACCTGTAAACTGGTGTCCAGAATTAAAAACAGTTCTTGCAAATGAGGAAGTTGTCAATGGCGTTTCTGAAATAGGAGGACATCCTGTGGTAAGAAAACCGATGAAGCAATGGATGTTGAAAATTACAGCTTATGCAGACAGGTTGCTTGAGGATCTGGATGACCTAGATTGGCCTGAACCAATAAAAGAAATGCAAAGAAACTGGATTGGCAAATCTGAAGGTGCAAAAATTATTTTCAAAACAACAGGAAAAGAAAATATTGAGGTTTTCACAACAAGGCCTGATACGCTTGAAGGTTCAACATATTTAGTCCTTGCACCAGAACATTCATTGGTTTCTAAGATTTCATCAAAAGAAAATTCAGAAGAAATTAAAAAATATCAAGACGAATGCTCAAGATTAAGTGATCTTGAAAGAACAGGACCAGAAAGCGAGAAAACAGGTGTCAACACAGGTGCCTTAGCAATCAACCCGATAACAAATGAAAAAATGCAAATATGGATAAGCAGCTATGTTTTGGGTCATTATGGAACTGGCGCAATTATGGCTGTACCAGCACATGATCAAAGAGATTGGGATTTTGCAAAAAAATACCAATTACCAATAAAGCCAGTTGTTCATCACCCCAACTTAAAACATGATTTTGAAAAATCAGCTTTTGAAGAATATGGCTTCTCTTCAACTCCAAAAGAAGAAAACATCACAACAGAAAAAGCAATTGAATCAATGGTTTTCTGGATTGAGCAAAACAACATAGGCGAAGGTTCGATTTCTTACAAGTTAAGAGACTGGCTATTCAGCAGGCAAAGGTATTGGGGTGAGCCGATTCCTATAATACATACTGAAAATGGACCTACTCCTGAAGAGAACTTGCCTTTAACATTGCCATTACTGGAAAAAATACAACCCACAGGCGACGGGCAGAGCCCTTTGGCCCTTGCGGGAGAATGGCTAAATACAAAAAAAGGAACCCGAGAAACAAATACAATGCCTCAATGGGCAGGTTCATGTTGGTATTATCTAAGGTATCTCGATCCAAACAATTCTGAAAAACTTATCGATCCAGAAATAGAAAAAAATTGGATGCCTGTCGATCTTTATGTTGGAGGAGCAGAACATGCTGTCTTGCATCTTCTTTATGCGAGATTTTGGCATAAAGTTCTTTATGACATAGGTGCTGTTTCCACAAAAGAACCATTCAAAAAATTACTAAATCAAGGCATGATACAAGGTTCTGATGGTCAAAAAATGAGCAAATCAAGAGGCAATGTTGTAAATCCAGATGAAATAATCGAAGAATATGGTTCTGATGTTTTCAGAATGTATGAAATGTTTATGGGGCCTTTTGAAGGCTCTGCACCTTGGAATACTGAGGGAATATCGGGCATAAAAAGATTCTTAAACAAATCTTGGAAAATTCTTTTATCTGAAAATTATCAAAAAGATTTTAACGAAAAAATAAGGCATAAAACAATACTTAAAGTAACAGATGATATTGAAAAATTTTCGTTCAATACATGCTTGTCATCATTAATGATATATCTTAAAAATTTAGAAGAAAACGGTAGCTCTGAAGAGGATAAGGATACATTTTTAAAATTGCTTACTCCATTTGCTCCGCATATGTGTGAAGAAGTTAACCTTATTCGGAAAGGGTCAAAAATGGCATGTGAACTAGATTGGCCTAAGGGTGATATTGAAAAAACCATTGAAGATATTATGGAAATGCCTGTTATGGTTAATGGAAAATTACGAGCAAGAATGCAGATCAAACAAGCTGACTCAACAAACGAAAAACTTTTGAAAGAGATGGCTTTAAAAGAAGAAAATGTAATCAACTTCCTTGCGGGAAAAGATCCAAAAAAAATAATTGTCATAAAGGGAAAGATAGTAAATATAGTCATCTAAGATGGAAAATTTTGATAAATGGCTAGAGGGATTCAAGCCCACTGAAGATTACATTAAAGGTTTTGAATCAGGAAAATCACATGCATTCTCAACATCAAGTAAACCGACATTAATCATAGGAATGGGAGGGTCAGGAATTGCTGGCTCTATACTTTCTACATTCTCTCCAAAAAATAAAAAGATACATTCTGTAAATGATTACTATGAAATAGAAAACTTCCATGAACGAGTTACTGGCAAGTACAAACCAAAAAAATTCTTAAGCAATTCGAAAGGTTGGGCAAATTTAATATTTTGCTCCTATTCAGGAAATACTGAAGAAACGTTAAGCTGGCTTAAGGTTGCCTCTTTAACCAGCTTTTCTATAACAACAGGCGGCAAGCTTGCTGAAAGCTCATCAAGGAAAATCACAATGAACCATCCTGGACCTCCAAGAAGGTCGATTTATGAATGTTTAGGTATTCTTGATGGCTTAACAGCAAAGGGAAATCGCTTTTGGGATGGGCAAAAACCCACTCAAGAATTAATTCGAAAAATAATAGATATAGCCAAAATATGGGCAGATGAAAAAGTACTTCCATGGATGTTGGTTCCAGCAAAATGTGATCCAATTGCAAGAAGGTGGACTGGAATGATTCAAGAAGATGCCAAAATACCAGCTGGATTTGGAATAATTCCAGAAGCAGCACATAATCAAATAGAAGCACTTGGAAGTAATTTTTTGAAGACTGGATTAATATTGATTGATGCAGAATCAACAAAGAAAGAAAATTCAAAAATTTTAAAAGTTTTTGAAAAGAAACACAAAATAATGCTTCCACAAATACATCCAATCCAGCTTTGCATTCTGGGTGATTATTTCGCAGCCTCTTTAGCGGCATCATTAAATATTGACATGAACGCGATTCCAACTATAGAAAAATACAAAGAATCTTAATCAGTACAAGCCCATGTAGCCGGCCTGATCGCCAACAGTAATATTGTCATCAATCTCTTCAACACCCTCAACAGCCTTAACAATAGCTATGATTATTTCTTTTTGCATTTCATTGTCAACATTCCCATGCAGTCCAACCCTGCCCTTATTAACAATAATGCTTAATTCACGAAGAAAAAAAACAATCTTTTTTTCTTTAGCAAGCTCTTGCTCAATAACTGTCTTCAGATTGTCATCAGCTTGTTTTTGCTCCCAAATACTACAGCCTGAGAAAAAAAATAACAAGAAAACAAAAAATATTTTTTTCATATTAACAAGATTTTAAATGCTAACATCAAATATTTAATCTTCATCAAATAATTTTTGAAAAACAAGATAGTCTGAAAGCTTATCAAGATCAACCCCTAACCCGAAAGCATCTGTTTTATAAGGAGTTAGATTTATGCCTAAACGATTTTTTATATCAGATGAAATTTGTTTCAATGACTTAGTTCCAGTTATGATTCCGAAAACAAAACCTAAACCTATAAGCTTAGCTAGGGCAACTGGATTTTTCCTATTCTCAATCAAACTATCCAAAAAACTAACAACTCTTTCGAATTCATGAATTTTTCCTAATATAACATTACCACCAGTAAATTGACCTTCAGGCGTTCTGAGATACGTTCTGTTTTTAACAAGATTTAAATCTAGAGAGCTTCTTGAAATCATTGGGTAAACAATCCCGCTTAAGCCCTCAGCGGATTTTAATAATGATGTGATTGCTGAAGCGTTAACTAGTGGCAAATCAGCTGCTGCTAAAACTAAATTATCATTTTCTTGACATCTAGATATAGCATCTTTAACTTGGGACGAAAGGCCCCCTTTGTGCAATTTCAAAAAATTTATCCTACCTATATCGTCACCTAAAAAAGGTTTCAAAGATTTATCAAGACCTTCTGGGGCATATATGCTTATCTCATCTACATCGTGACAATTCAAGAAAGATTGCAATGCGGGCAAGACTATTGGTTTGGACTGAAGTTTTATCATAGCTCTGTAATTAACACCAGTCACTTTTTTCAATGCCCTCTTGCATTTACCTCCAGCAAAAAGTATCACTTTCCATTTCATATTATCAAACTTCCTGTTTTTGGGCCGTAGTCGCAATGCTTTTCGAAAAAACTCATAATATTATTTAAATCTGAACCTTCCTTGCAGAAGGTAAATATACCATTTCCAGAACCTGTCATTGAAATGAAACCGTAATCTTTCCTGTATGAATCCAGGAAAAATTTCATTTTTTCACGTTTTAAGCAAATAACTCTTTCCAAATCATTCAAGACGCTATCTTTCCCTAGTTTAGAAATTGAAGGATTGGAAAAGAATGAATTGGTGCTATTGCCACTTTCGAAACTTGAAAGATCCCACCATCCATATGCATCAGATGTAAGGACAGCTTCATCAATGGTACCAAATACAACTTGCAAACCTTCATTTTCAACTTGAACCTTTTCAATGTTTTCACCCAGGCCAGACACCCTGCAAGCTCCACCTTGTGAAAAATAAAAAACATCGCTTCCTATCTTTGTTGCAATTCTCTGCAAGTCATCATTGTCAATTTTTAATCCATAAAAATTTGAAAGTATCCTGAAGACGCTCCATGCATTTGAAGATCCAGAACCAAAACCAGATCCTGGCGGTATCTTCTTGCAAAGATGGAATCCGCCTTCCCTCTTTATGCCAAAATGTTCACAAAACAAAGCATGTGCCCGACACACTAAATTCGAATCATCTTCTGGAACATCAAAGCCTTTGACTTTGATTGGGAAAGCACTTGTCGGATCGAATGAAATTTTGTCTCCATAATCAACCTCCAAGAATAAGCTATCAATATTATGGTAACCATCGTTTCTGAGGTTGAGAATATCTAAAGTTAAATTGATTTTTATATTTGAAACATCTGTATGCATCACTCTAATTCTGACAGAAGATCTTCTGTGCTTTTGAGAGCCTTAGCGAAACATTCTAAAAATCTATCTATCTGAGATTCATTGACCACCAAGGGAGGCTCTAACCTGATAACCTCAGGATTATTCAATGTGTAAGCAATCATGATTCCATCATTTGCTAAACCACTCATAATAATGCTTGCCACATCACTATTCTTGAACTGAACACCAACCAATAAACCTTGACCTCTTATATCTAAAACCAATGATGAATCAATCTCTCTTAATCCATCCATCAGCTTAGCACCCATCAATTCAGCATTTCTTGAAAAATCTTCCTCTACAGCAGCATCAAGAGCTGCTATAGCTGCAGCACATGCAATATGATTGCCTCCAAAAGTTGAAGAATGCAGTAGAGGGTTTTCGTCAAATAAGCTCCAGACATCGGCAGTTGCAACGGTTGCTCCTATAGGCATCAACCCTCCTCCTAAAGATTTTGCGAGGCAGAGTATATCGGGCTGAATTCCATCATGCTCACATGCAAAAAGCTTTCCGGTTCTTCCTATTCCCGTTTGAACCTCATCAGCTATGAGCAAAACTCCTGCTTCCTCAGTAATTTCTCTTGCAGCAGCCAAGTAGCCTTTTCTCGGAACCCTTACGCCAGCCTCACCTTGGACAGGCTCGACAATAAATGCAGCTGGCTTTGATTCCATTGCATCTTTCAAGGCATCAATATCATCAAACTCAATCGAACTAAAAGAAGGCAAAAGAGGCTCGAATGCCTTCCTGAATGATTCCCTTCCAGCAGCTGAAAGAGAGCCTAAGCTTTTTCCATGATATGACCCTGCTGTATGAACGATACCCTGTCTTCCAGTTCTTGCCTTTGCAAACTTGATTGCAGCTTCAACAGCCTCAGTCCCGGAGTTTGAAAAAAATGAATAACACAAATCACCCGGGGTAAGATCGGCAAGTTTTTTTGCAAGTCTAGCCTGGTCACCATTCAACAAAACCTTGCTGGAAAGACCCATTGAGCTCAACTTCCCCTTTACAGCGTTAACAACTTTAGGGTGCAGATGGCCATGGTTCAAAGCTCCAAAAGATCCAAGAAAGTCAAGAAGGACTCTCCCATCGGCTGTCTTTACCTCACAGCCACTTGCAGTCATTTCCTCAGTATCAAAACCCAAAAAAGCAACAAGGTTAAAAAGACCTTCAGAAATGTTCTCTTTGTAAGCGTTTACTAATTGTTTGTTATCCATGATTGAGAGTTTAATTCATAAAAAATGTTTCTAATTCTTTTTCGATGTATTCTGGAAAACCATAAGTAACATCAGAAACAATTCCATTCTGGATGTAATAAAAAGCTGGCAGGACTGCAGGAAAAAGATTTTTTGTGCCCATTTTCTTGACATCCCCATGATACTCATCAGAGCCAACATCAGATAACTTGATGTAGTAAATTTCTTCATAAAAATCAGAACTGATTGACTTGATCTCATCCCACATCTCATCATCCTTGAAGAGGATTATCACAAGCTTCTCCTGTGAATCTGTATCCAAAAGGGTGTACTCTTCAGAATCACCTATATTCGCATAGACCTCATTGAGCAATGTTCCTCTTTGAATGAATTGTGAGGTGTTGAACCAATAGATGGCACCAAACAAAAATACCGCCAAAGCGGACACAAGGAAAATGCCTTTCTTCGGTTTTTTCATTAGGATTAACATAGATTTTAAATAATATTTGATTTAAGTATGTGCGGAATAGTTGGTTTAACAAGCGAAAAGATATCCTCAAAGGAAACTCTGTATGCATTGCGCAAGCTTGAATACCGTGGCTACGATTCAGTCGGAATAAGCACATTAACACCCACCATAAAAACAAACAAGATGAAAGGAAAGGTCAATGACTTCATCAAGAATAATGTTGACAATTTGCCAGAAGGGAATACAAGCATTGCCCATACAAGATGGGCAACACACGGCAAGCCGTCAAAAACAAATTCCCATCCAATATCCGCTAATGGAATGTCATTGGTTCACAATGGGATCATAGAAAATGAATCCTCCCTAAGGGAAAAACTTATGCAAAAAGGTCATAAGTTCATTTCAGAAACAGATACAGAGGTGATATTGAGGCTCATTATCGATTCAGGGAAAAGCATTGAAAATGCATTGCCTGAAGTAATCAAAAAGCTTGAGGGATCTTTTGCAATAGCAATTCTCGATGAGAAAAACCAGCAAAAAATATATTTTGCAAGGAAGTCTTCACCATTGATAATTGGAGTTGGCAAAAGCGAAATGTGGCTATCAAGCGATGTCAATGCAATATTGGAAAAAACAAGAGAGGTGTGTTTTCTTGAGGATGAAAGATGGGGCTTCATCACGCCTGACAAAGCTTCAGTCTTCACTATGGATGGCGAAAGAGAGGAAACAAAAACATCAACCATTCCATGGGATCCCGAATCAACACACAAGGCTGGATACCCCCATTTCATGCTTAAGGAAATCTTTGAACAGCCAAGATGCCTTACAGACAGTATGTCTGACAAGATGGATCTTGAATCAATACGTTTCCCAGAAAACGCTGCCAAAGTTTTAAAGAACGTGAAAAGAATCAAGTTGATTGCATGTGGCACAAGCTACAATGCCACCCTAGCCTTTAAGTACTGGACGGAAAATTTTGCAGATATTCCATGTGATGTTGAATATGCAAGTGAAGCAAGGTTCAGGCCGGTTTTTGAGGAAGAGGGGCTTTTGGTCATTGCTGTCAGCCAAAGCGGTGAGACAGCCGACACAATAAAGGCAGCTGAAAACTACACAAACAAAAAAGTTCCCCTTCTTTCCATAGTCAACAGCTATGGAAGCGCACTTGAAAGAATGTCGGACGCTGTTTTGAGGACACATGCTGGTGTCGAAATAGGCGTTGCAGCAACAAAGACCCATATCACACAGCTATTGACTCTTTACCTGATATCACTGCACCTTTCAAAAAAAGAAAACAAGAAAGAAAAGATCCAGGAATTGAGAAGATTGCCATTGGCGATAGAGAAAGTCCTTTCGAAAGATGAAGAGATCAAGAACGTGGCGAAAAAATACACAAAAGTTAAAAATGTCCTTTTCTTGGGGAGGCAATACTCATGGCCAACAGCACTTGAGGGCAGCCTCAAACTGAAAGAGATCTCCTATATCCATGCTGAAGCCTATGCAGCTGGAGAAATGAAACATGGGCCAATCGCCCTCGTCTCAGAAAAGCTCCTGTCAGTCATTGTCGCAAACAATGACGAACATTTTGAAAAGGTGATTGGGAATCTGAGGGAAATATCTGCAAGGAAGGGACAGATACTTCTCCTGACGACAGAAGACGCACCTGAAATCAAGCAGGCTGACTCAACAATAAGGATATCCTCGATATCTAGTGAGATGTCATCCTTCTGCTTTGTGGTCGTGCTGCAGCTTCTCTCATACCATATCGCAAAGCATTTGGGCTTGGACATTGACCAACCAAGGAATCTAGCAAAAACGGTAACGGTGGAGTAAGTTATGGATTGGGTTTATTTTCCAAAAACAAATAAGATACCAGTTTTTTTAAGAAAAACCGTTACAGTTGGATATTGAAAAATCAAAACATGAACAAAATCAATCTAAACTCCAAACTTAAGCTATTCTCAGAGCACTGGTCTCCGAAGGTTATCGCGGAAATGAATGATTACCAATTCAAGCTCGTCAAGCTCAAGGGCGAATTCGTATGGCACAAGCATGATGACACTGATGAAACCTTCATGGTCATAGAAGGAACCCTGAATATTGAATTCAAGGACAAGACGGTGAGACTTAAGGAAGGGGAAATGATCGTGGTGAAGAAAGGAGAGATGCACAAGCCCTTTGCCGAAGAGGAATGCAAAGTCCTGCTGATTGAGCCAAGAGGTATCGTGAATACCGGAGAACATGGCGGTAATTTAACAGCAGAAAATGACATTTGGATTTAAAATCCCACTTTAAAAAAAGGAGTTAAAAATGAACTATAAATCACTAATTTTGACAATGTTTTTCTTTGTTAATTACTCATATTCCACAATAGCACAAACACATATAGATCCTGACGTGGCTCTTGAAGCAAGATCCCAACTTGCCCTAGCAATCAAGACTGGAGAAATAGAGGGAGGCATGGTTCTTGTGCATGCAAACGGAAAAGAGATCATGCTTGACGTACAAGGCTATCATGACGTTGAAGACCAGCTTCCCTTCAAGGAGTCTTCGCTTATACGTATCTACTCAATGACAAAGCCGATTACATCGGTTGCAGCAATGATATTGTGGGAAGATGGAAAATTTGAACTGGACGATCCTGTGTCAAAATACATCCCAGCATTCAAAAATGCCAAAGTTGGAAAGGTTGAAAGACCATTCGGAAGAATGTCTCCAAATAGCTTTGAGCTAACATCCCCTGAACGTGAAATAACCGTAAGGGACCTGCTTACACATAGTGCTGGCTACACATATGGTGGAGCTGATTATCCAAACAGTCCTTTTGCCAAAGGTTACAGGAATAGAGGTGTTACCTTTTGGGGTCCAGAAAATATGTTTCCACCAAAAATGTCAATTCAAAAGGCCGCACAGTTGCTGTCTGAAGTTCCCCTAAGACATGAACCTGGTGAACGCTGGACATATGGCCTAAATACAGATATAGTTGGCGCCCTGATTGAAATTTGGTCAGGTATGGAGTTGGGTGAATATTTCAAAGAGTCCATTTTCAAACCTTTAGGCATGGAAGATACCTTCTTTAAGATTCCAGAAGAAAAAATGCACAGATTCACATCATGTCATTTGAAAAAAGAGACAGGTGTTTCGGTTATCGACAAATGGAATTCGAGCCCATACAGAGATGGTTTTGAATTCCAAAGCGGTGGAGGTGGCCTGGTTAGCACTATTCAAGATTATGCAAAATTCTCAATAATGCTCGCCAATTGGGGTGAATCGGATGGAAAAAGAATCCTCGAAAAATCCACTCTAGAAAAAATGTTTGAAAAACATTTTCCAATAGGTGACGAGGCAGATTTCGGCCTTGGTTTCGCTATAGAGCCTGTTGTTTTGGGCAACAATCCAAAAGCACAATTTGAACAATATGGTTGGTCTGGTTATGCAGGCACCTGGTTCAGGGTGATTCCGGAATCAAACATAAGCATGATCTTCATGAGACAAGGATTGCCTTACAGTGTTGACTTTGCGGAAAGCCTGTTTGAAACAATTCGAAAAGGAATCATCATAGAATAACTTTATACATAAAGTTAAACCTTATGAAATTGTTGCAAAAATTACTAATCATTGCCCTTCTCACTGCTTCAAAACCTGTTGTGATAGAGGAATGGATTGACTTTCATTGTCCTTATTGCGTAAAGTTTGTAAAAGAGGTTCTCCCTAAGATAGAAGAAAAATATGGTGATGATGTCATATTGAAGATCAACCACCTGCCTTTGACTGACTTGCATCCGAATGCAAAAAAGGTTGCTGAAGCAGCGGTATGTGCAGAAAGACAAGATCTTTTTTGGGAAATGCACGATGCGATCATTGACAACAATGCACAGACTGAATCACAACTTATCAGTATAGCTTCAAGCATTGGTGCAAATGCTGTTGAATTCGAAATGTGCCTTCGTTTCGGACAAGCAACTAAAAAAGTTGAAAATGACATGAAAAAAGCTTCTGAACTCGGAGTTACCGGAACCCCATTTTTTCTAATTGAGGATGTCCCGATTGGCGGATATGCAGAATTTGAAAGTTTTGATGAATTGATATCAAGAGCACTAAAGCAAGAAACGAGATTATCACTTAAAGATATAGATCCGCCCATCAAGGGCAAGATAATTATCGACCCAAGATGTGGCGAAAGGTGCGAGAAGGTCTCAACATCATTCCTAAACAACTATTTCCCAACATTGGAAATAGAAAAAGTGTACATGACAAATGATTCAATTCCATGGAGCCCATATGTCACAGTTGATTCAAACATAACAAAGGCCTATAGATTTGGAGACATAGCAAGAAACCTGAGGCAAAAGGGAAATGAATTCATTATCAGGCCAGCTGTCTTAAGCCCTGTTTTTATCAACAAGGATATTGCAAAAGGTGGACGTCCACAGCTTGGAGAGAGTGATAAAAACAAAATAGTGCTTTACACAAGCTTCACATGTCCATATTGTGCAAAACAGGTAGAAGAAGTCTTTTTGCTTGAAAGTGAAATGAATATTACATTCAAGCATTTCATAAGAACACAAAGCGATGTGGTCTTTTCCCAGATTGCAGAATGCGTCAATATAAATCGTCCAGAAAGATTTTGGCAATTCTCTTTGGCCTTGCTTGATTCAATACCACAGGATGAAGAAGCTTTGTTTCAAATGTTCTCATCCATGACAGGATTAAGTAAAGAAATTTTTGAAAGCTGCAAAGCTGATGAAACAATCATAGATATCCTGGTTAAAGACATGGAAGAGGCAAACATGCTGGGCATAGACGCCACACCGGCAACGGTGATAAACAAGTTCATGTATGTTGGGTTGGTCAGAAAAAAAGATTTAATTGAATTAACAAAAAATGAAAAAATGGAGGAAGAAAATGATTCCTAGATACACATTACCAGAAATGGCAAAAATTTGGTCAAGAGAAGCTCGTTTTGAGGCTTGGTATGAAGTTGAATTAGCCTGGCTTCAAACATTAGAAGACAACGGCGACGTTCCTAAGGGTGCCACAGCAAAATGCAAAGGAGCAAAGATAAACCTTGAAAAACTAGATGAAATAGAAAAGAAAGTTAGACATGAGGTTATTGCTTTTTTGGAAATGCTGAGAGAGCAATTACCACCAGAAGGAAAATACATACACCATGGTCTAACAAGTTCTGACATCATGGATACAGGAGTTGCAATACAAACAAAATCTGCAAATGAAATTCTTTTAAAATCACTTGACAAGTATATAGAAAACCTTCTTTGGATTGCTGAAGAAACAATCAACATTCCATCAGCAGGAAGAACACATGGCATGCACGCAGAACCGATTGCATTTGGTTTGCGATTTGCAAGATTTGCTGCTGCTGCAAAAAGAGACAGAAAAAAACTTAAAGAAGCAATGCACAACAATGCTGTAGGAAAATTAGCAGGTGCAGTTGGCACCTATGCTTTTTATTCTCCTGAATATGAGCGGAGCACATTATCTCAAGTAGGCTTAAACCCAGAAACGGTTCCATCTCAAGTTGTATCAAGAGATCGACACGCTGAACTTTTGACCACTATAGCTGTTTGTGCTTCCAATGTCGAACAATTTGCAATAGAGATGCGACACCTGCAAAGAACTGAAGTTTCAGAAGCGGAAGAACCTTTCACAACAGGCCAAAAAGGTTCAAGTGCAATGCCTCATAAAAGAAATCCCATAGTTGGTGAAAGATTAACTGGCTTGGCAAGACTCTTAAGAGGTTTGAGCCAAACGGCAATGGAAAATGTGGCATTATGGCATGAAAGAGATATATCACACTCTTCAACAGAAAGATTTTTATTGCCAACAGCCACAGCGACACTTCAATACATGCTTGAAAGAGCTGCAATTGTTGCCAAGGGCTTGAATGTTTATGAGAAAAATATTGAAAGAAACATGAATCAAGGTGGAGGTATACTTTTCACCCAAGCAGCACTATTGAAAATGGTTGAAAAAGGTCTTTCAAGAGAAGAAGCGTATTCAATAATTCAAGAATTGGCTTTCAAGGCTAAAGAAGGTGGCAATTTCAAAGAATTATTAAAAGCAGATAACCGTGTAAATGTCTTGCTAAATGAAGAAGATATTAATAAAATATTCGCAACTGATAAATATCTAAAATATTCATCAGAAATTTTAAAAAGAGTAAAGGAGTAAAAAATATGAAAAAGATGTACGAAGGAAAAGCAAAAATACTTTTTGATGATGGTGTTGAAGGTACTTTGATTCAAAAATTCAAAGATAGTGCAACAGCATTTAACGCAAAGAAGAAGGATGAATTTGATGGAAAAGGCGTTCTTAACAGAAAGATATCTGAATTGATGTTCGGATACCTTGAAAGCCATGGTGTAACAACACATTTTGTAGAAAATCTAGATGAAAGATCAGACAGGGTAAGAAGTGTTGAAATATTAAAACTTGAAGTTGTTGTAAGAAATAGATCAGCAGGATCCTTCTGCAGAAGATATGCGGCTCCAAAAAACATAACATTTACACCTTGCTTATTTGAGCTTTACCTAAAAGAAGATGAACTAGATGACCCTCAGATAACTGAGGATTCAGCGCTCGCACTTGAGCTCATCAATAAAGATCAATTGGAGCATGTAAGAGAAACAACGTTAAAAATTAATGAATTAATGAAAGAACTTTTCTTGAAGATTGGTTTTATTCTTGTTGATTACAAGCTTGAGTTTGGAAAAACTTCAGATGGTGAGATAATTCTCGCAGATGAAATTAGCCCAGACACAATGAGACTTTGGGACCCCGAAACACTTGACAGTTACGACAAGGATCTCTTTAGGGAAGATAGTGGAGACCTTCTTGTTGGCTATAGGGAAGTTTTAAAGAGACTTCAAGAAGAGCTGTGACGAAAGTTCAAATCGTTGTTACAGTTAGAAAAGGAACACTTGACCCTGAAGCAAGAACAATCAGACGGGCGCTTATCAAAAGCGGGGCAGATATAGACGATTTAAAAGTAGGAAAATGGTTTGAAGTTGAATTTCCCAACTTGAACAAAGAAGAAGCTTTAAAAGAAGCTGAAAAAATTGCAAAAAACGTCCTATCTAACCCTGTTGTGCATCAATGCATCATTAAAGAAAATTAATGAAAGTAGGTGTAGTAGTTTTTCCAGGAAGCAACTGCGACAGAGATGCATATCGCTTCATGTCAGATCTTGGCTTCTCAACACAATGGCTATGGCATGGAGACACAAGTTTAAAAAATGTTGATTTGGTTTTTCTTCCTGGCGGTTTTTCTTATGGTGATTATCTAAGAAGTGGAGCTATTGCAAAATTCTCGCCCATAATGGAAGAAATCAAAGAACATGCTGATAAAGGCGGCACAGTTGTGGGTATATGCAATGGTTTTCAAATACTAATTGAATCTGGTCTTTTACCTGGTGCAATGAGAACAAACGAGAAAAGTTCCTTTATCTGCGATTGGTCAAAATTAGTTAAAATCGAATGTATTGATGGGCCTTGGAATGGACCAAAAAATGGGGAGTCATTAAACATACCTATCGCACATATGGAAGGGAATTGGTATGGAGACGAAAAACTTCTTCAGCAGATTCAAGAAAATAAGCAAATCATTTACAAGTATGAAGAAAACATGAACGGTTCTGTTGATAACATAGCTGGTCTGTTGAACAAAAAAGGCAATGTTTTAGGAATGATGCCTCATCCAGAAAGAGCATCCAGTGCATTATTAGGAAGCTCAGATGGAATTAAAGTTTTCGAAAACCTTACAAGCAATCTAAAAAACTAAAAAAAATGCCCCCCTTGCTTCCAAGAGGGGCTTTAGATATCAAATCTAATTAAAAATAAAAACTATTATTTTTTCTTGTTGTGAGCAGCTTTCAAACCATAAAGCGAAGCAACAACACCAACAGAAGCAGCAACAGTTATAACAGACCAGATGAACATCATCAAATCACTAACAACTCCGCCACCGCCGATTCCACCAAAGAAACCAGCAATTGCTGACATAGCCCAACCCAAGAGTGAAACACCTAGAGTCCATGAAAGATTCTTTTTCCATTGACCTGCAATAGTTGGGTATCTCTTCAATGCAGTAGTAAACGAATTAACAAAACCTTCGTCCTCTCCATCAGCATGAATAACCATCATTGCAGCTGGAAGTCCGATCAAAATCAAAGACAATGAACCCCATAGCCATGCATCAGCACCGCCAGAGACCATAGCTTTAACGTTAGGCATCAAGAACATGTCACCTTTCATCATTGCAGGAGCAGTGATATTTACAGGAACATTCTTCAAGATCATTCCCCAAATCCATATAGTTGCTCCAGCTCCAGCAGCCGTTGCGAGAAACTCAGGAGCTCTCTTGACTGGATTTGCTAACCAATCGCCAACCATTTTAAAGTTAGCCTTTCCTGCCCAAACACCTTTCATAACCGTCAAACATAGTATCCAAGCACCTGCAGTCACTGCAGCACTAACCCAAGGCATAGCCTGAGTCCATGCGTCTTCACCAACTCCTCCAAATCCTGAACCTGCGCTGGCTGTAAACCACCAAGCACCTGCTCCCAACATGAAAGTCCTCCAGTCTTTAACTGCTTTTCTAAAACCATCCCATGCAAGCATTAACGTACTACTGTCAACTAACCAGTCCCAGCCCATACGTAAAATTATGCCCGCTACCATAGCGAATATCAGATAAACCCATGGCATTTCCATCATATTTTCCATAAGGTAATAAAACCTCCTATATTAATTTATAAGGGCTAGAGCATCAAGAATGCTCCTCAATATTGTACCTGATAAACAAATAAAGTAATTTTTTAGTAAAAAGTCTAACTATTCACTGTTTGTGAGATCGGATAAAGTTTCATATCTTCCGGTTTGTAATCTTTTTGGTTCTCCATTCACGTCGTTGGGTCTGAGCTCATGCCTATTAGGGCTATGACAGGTAGCACACATGTTATTTCTAGCATCATTAATTGAAGCTAGAGCGGCACCATAACCCTGAAAACTATGCTGACCACCTGGAATGTCGACAACCTCCATGGACATCAAGGCACTAAACACCTGTCCAGGACCATGACATGCCTCACATGTAACACCTTCTTCAACAAAAGTATTAGTTGCTTTGTTGTATCCAGTAGTATGGCAACTCTTACAATTTGCTTTATATTCCTCATCACCATCTATGTAATCCTGCTGCTGTTTGACAATTTCAAAAGTTTTAAATTTTGAATTTCTCCATCTATTTATATGCCACCAAGACCTTTCGCTGTAAGCATGAAGTGAAGCCCAATCTTCAATATAACCTCTATTTTCATAATCAACCAAAGTCAAGCGGATCGCCTCCTGATCAACATCAGCAACTGCTGCCTGCATATCAATCTGAGGAACATTTCCAGCAGATATAAAATCAAGCAAACCTTGAGCATCTTGATTATTTATATATGATCTCAAAACATCAATATTCGATTCTTTAGAATCTGCAGTTTGATATTCGTCTTCAAAAATTTCAACAAGCGCAGACTCAGGGGAGTGACATGTCAGGCAGAAAGAAGAGGTTACATATTGCTGCTGTTCACCCGTAATGTTGACGTCCCTATAGTCTGGATGAGCCTGAATTGTTGGATTGTCTATCTGAGGGCTTATCTCTTGCAACCTCGCCCAAAAATCAACCAATGGCTTTGAGTTATCTTCGTTAGGGTCCCATATCTTCGCTTCCATCTCTTTTCTAGTGGCCTTCAAACCATGATGGGCTTTATGTTCAGTTAATGAAAGCATTTCTCCACCATGACAAACAGTACAACCATAAAAAGATGTTGGGAATCTAGGATTTACATTTTCTAAATGCCATGCTTCAATTCCAGCATCATCAACATGACATGTAATACATCTCTCAACTTCATTGTTGACTAAAAACTGCTGACGAATACCTTTTTCAGCACCTTTTAACCAATAATCAGCAAGGTCATAATCTCCAGCCTCTTCTGCCTGTTCTGCTAATTCCATATATGCCTGATCTTGATATTTTTTATATTCAGGAGTAAATTCCTTGAAAAGAACCGCTCCAGTTAATAAAAAAAGAAATACACTTGTTGCTGTAAAAAGGAAATCAACCCTTTCGTCTAGATCCCAGTCAAGCCAAGGTTTTTTCATATGTTTAACCAGGGAGTGACAAGAATATATTTAATTTTAAAAACTAATTGCCAAATCATCTTTGCAGGAACACCCAAAATACATGCTGTGAAAAACATAGTGGTAGCATATCTCCAAATACCAAGTCGATAGAAAAATATTGGATTCATCAATGCTGGTGTCACTATGATAAAACCAAAAAAACCACCTAATATCAAAAGCCCAAGAGCCATATGATAAATGTGATCAGGAGGATAGGTGTTGCCGTTTGCATCTTTAAAAGGGGTCCAAGCAAGAGGAATTTTTTCTGCAGGAATCATTTGGACCCATTCACTTTTAGACCATAGGTAATCAACACTGGTAAATTTACCACTTTCATCAATAGATTCAAGATGGAAAACAGCACCAGATGGATAAGCATTTCCACTTTTGTTTACTAGTGTCGAGCCATCAGTAACATTCATCAATTCCATATCGCCAGACATCTCAGGACATTTCCTTGAAGTAAAAGGCTCTTCTGCCCCTCTCCAACAATCGCTAGGATTGTAAATATCCCAATTTGTACCCCTGTAATAAAGCCCAAAAACGATCAAGGCAAACCATAAAAACATACCAAAATTAAAAACACCTATAGCGAAAGGCCTTTCTTTAGGAGCAAACCTTCCAATACCTTTCAAATTAACATCTAGAAAGGGTATCAGCATTAAGCCAACAACAATTAATGAAGGGAGAACTACCCCAGCAAGCCAAGGATCAAAATAAACAAGAAGCTCTTGCAGCCCAACAAAATACCAAGGTGCTTTAGCAGGATTTGGAGTATGGCTTCTATCTGCTATTTCTTCTAAAGGAGCATCAAAAACTAGAGAAACAATAGTCAATAAAACCAATAAGATTACACCGCCAGTCATAATCTGTTTCATAACCTCAGGCCAAACAAATATAGCTTCATCAGGGGGAGGATTTTGAAGCTTCTGAAGTTTTCTCCTCAGGGCTTCAGTTTCTTTTTTTTCAGCCTCTAAAAAACGTTTTAAAGTTTCTTTTTCCATAATCTATGTTTGCGGGAAAGAGTAACCGTCTTTCCTAACTCTCCAGAAGTGATAAGCTATCAATATTGTCGTTACAAATGGCAAAAAGAAAACATGAAGCACGTAGAAACGAATCAACCCAGCCGGACCTATCTCAGTACCACCAACAAGACCAAAAGCGGCATCCTGTAGATTTGTAACCTGTGCAAATGGGCCCAGATGACCAAGTATCGGAGCATTTGCACCCATTTGCTGACCAACAGTAATAGCCCACAAGGACAACTGATCCCAAGGTAAAAGATAACCAGTAAAAGACAACAAGAGTGTTAAAACCAGCAATATAACACCGAGAATCCAATTTAACTGCCTAGGCGGTTTGTATGACCCTGTATTAAAAACCCTCCACATGTGAATAATCGTAAACAAAACCATACCATGTGCAGCCCAACGATGCATATTTCTCAAAAACATTCCAAATGGATAAACACCTTCTCTTATATCAACCATATCGTAATAAGCCTGCGGAACACTTGGACGATAGTAAAACATTAATAAAACACCAGTTATAGTCAATATAACAAATAACCATGTTGTTGCTAAACCCATTCCCAAATGGTAACTAATTCTTAAATCGTTTCTATGAGTTTTAACAGGCCAAAAATGCAAGAATAAACTGTCTTTCATAACGGTTGTTCTCTTGCCCACACTGTCCAGAGGACTTCTAACAGTATAAGCACCTCTGTAAACTTCAGTATCTACAAGCCACTCTAAAAATTTTTTCCAAGAACTTCCAAGTTTTGATTTGCTTAAAAAACTTAAAATAGAAACAACTATATTGTTAATAACCTCTAAAGGATCGGGTAAATTAATCTTATTTTTACGCATTAAACCTTAAGAAAAAACTCCTCCATTTTTGTCTCGTCAATCTCGACGCCATCCTGCATCTTGACCTTAGGTTCAAGAACTTCAGTTTTATCAACCTCCAATCTTCCATCTGGAGCAAGAGATAATTTTGCTCTTCTTAAAGGAAATGGAGCTGGGCCAGCAAAATTTCTAGCGTATTTGTCATATTTGCTACCATGACATGGGCATTCAAAAATACCCTGCCCAAGTGGTCCATCCTTAAGTGGGAACCAGTTTGGCTTACAGCCAAGATGGGTGCATTTTGCAATAAGGCCCGCAAAACCCTCTGAATAACTTCCGATCCACAAACCTCTACCTGTTATCAAGGTTATTGTTCCTACAGGGTAATCTTCAGGCTTTCCAACTTTAAATTTCTGTGGGGGTTCATAAATCGCATAAGGAAACAAAAATCTTAAAAAAGAAACTAAAGCACCACCTATGTAAAGAGCAATTGATGAATAGGCTATAACCAAAAGACCTATAAAACCTCTTCGACTTGTTTCTTTATCTTGCATGATAATGTTTAGCAAATTCTAATATTTTTAATAAGATAACGAACATGGAAAGTGACCATTCGATTGAAATGTTTGAAGAATTAGCACCAAAATATGATCTTATGAATAATGTAATCACATTTGGTCTTTATAAGAAATGGCAAAAACAACTTGTACAAAAAATAAATCCGGAAGAAGGGGAAAAGATTCTTGACACAGCAACAGGAACGGGAGATATAGCTATTCTTATCTCTGAAAAAAAAGCTGAAGTATTTGCTAGTGATCTATCTTTGAACATGTTAAAAATAGCAAAGAAAAGATCTCTTGAGCAAAAAAATAATATCAAATTTTTCACAGACAATGCATCAAATCCGAAAATGAATGATCTTGATGCTATAACAATTAGTTTTGGGATTAGAAACATCCCTAACATAAAAGCAACAATTGAAAATCATGTCAAATGTTTAAAGCCAGGCGGAAGATGGGGTTGTTTGGAAACTGCAGAGCCAGAAAATATATTTTCAAGAATGATATTCAACTTATGGATGTTAATAATGCCTATTTTTGCAAAATTCTTCAAAGCTCCAAAAAGCGCTTATGTTTACCTTAAAGACTCTGTTAAAACCTTTCCGAGATTGGAGATGATGAAAGAAATAATGGAAAAATCAGGTCTTAAAGTAACATACGCAAAAGAACTTTTTCCAATGGGCGCAATATTGCTAATAGGTGAAAAATCAAAAATATCAGAAAGATAAAAGCTCAATCGAAAAAGATGTCAGCTCCTGCTTCGTGTCAAAAATTAAACTCAAACCCAAACCATTAAAAGACCTTATTAAAGATATCTGATTGTTGATAAACGTACCATCATTAATGTCCCACTCAGAATTTGTTCTAAAACCCCAGTTTTCAGAAAAATTAACAACGGAACTTAAAACAGGTCCACTCCAGGCAGATTTCTGTCTGGATGGTATCGGATGTAAGCCATTGACATTTCTTGTCCCAAAACCCAAAACGATTGAGCCTTTCGAAAAGTCAAGCGGCAAAGAGACACTTCCATTCAGAGATTCGTAAGTAGACTGATTACTTTTAAATCTCGAAAAACCCAATCTCAAAACAAAATCATCAAATGTTTTTTTGTACGTTGCGCCACTTCCAGTAGCATGAAAAAGATTTCCATCATTCAATGAAAATCTACCTGCACTGAATTCAACATTAATTTCTTCATTTTCCTTCCTGAATGATCTATGGAAACTATAAGATGGAGATGAAGAGACCCAGTATCCCTGCCCATCTTTAGCAACCTCAAAAACAGAACCTAAACCCAAAGAAAAATAAGAATCTTTTTGTAATTGCAATTTTCCATCAAGAAACAATTCACTTTTTCCAGACTCTGACAAACTTAAATAACCAGATAGAAAACCTCCAAAAACTCCAAAATCCTGTAATCTAAAGCCTAGCATACTGCCTTCATCTGGATGATTTTGAATAACTGGAGCAAGGCTCAATATATTTCCAAAATCTTCATTTGATCGAAATTCCCTCTGCAAAGAATCTAAAGAGAAAACTTTTTTTGAAAGCACATGAAAATCAACATTTTCAAAATTCAATCTATATAAATCAAAATTAACCTTTTCAAGTGTGCATATTGCAGCCTTTATCAATAATCCTGATTCTGATATAGGTTCCCAATTCCCAAAACTGATATTTTTGAAATTCCACAATCCATCACTGTAAACAAAATCATCACCAGAAAAATTCCAATTAGAAGAAAATTTTTCTTGTGAATTTATTTTCAATGTAAATTTTTTCGATGTTAAATTTTCAATCAATTCTTTCTCAGCATTAAACTGACCATGCATTCCCTCTAAAATAAAAACAAGGTTTCCAGACGTTGCTTCAATCACAGATTCTGAATAAAAAGATGAAGTTTCTTTGTTAAAAGTGATTGATTCAGATGAAAATAAAAAATCATCTGACCGGAACTCAACACCCCCTCTTGCCTCTATTGAACCATCAGGAAAATAAACAAGTTCTTCAGAAGAGAATTCAGGAAAAATTAAAAAAAGAAAACCTTGTAAAAAAAATAAAAAATTCACTTTTTAATAGATGCTAAAATGGATACATTTTCCAAAAGCATGGCCACAGTCATAGGTCCAACGCCTCCTGGAACTGGCGTTATTGCTTTAGCAAAATGGCAAGCTTTTTCGTATTCAACATCCCCACATAAACCATTTTCAGTTCTTGTAATTCCAACGTCAAGAACATAAGCATCTTTTTTAATCCAATTTCCTTTTATCAAATTTGGAATTCCTGTTGCCGCAACAACAATATCAGATTTTTTTATTTTATCTTTTAAGTTTTCAGTTCTGCTATGAGCAAGAGTTACAGTAGCGTTAGCATGAGTTAACAAAATTGCCATAGGAAAACCAACAAGAATACTCCTTCCAACAACTATTGCATTTTTACCATTAAGCTCACATCCAACCTCTTCCAAAAGCCTCATGCATCCTTTTGGGGTACAAGATGCAATCACGTTCTCGCCTCTAATCAACTCTCCAAGACTTGCTGGAGTTAAACCATCAACATCCTTATGTGATGGTATTTTTCTAATTAATTCATCAGAATCCAAGTGGGAAGGAAGTGGTAACTGAACCAAGATGCCATCAATCGATGAGTCATCCCCCCAGGATTCAACAATTTGATTAATCTCTTTTTGGCTTGATGTAGTAGAAACTCGCTTCACGATAGAGCTGATACCCACTTCGGCAGCAGCTTTTTCTTTTGCTTTCACATAAATCGAACTAGCAGGATCGTCGCCAACAAGAAGAACGGCCAAAGTGACCTTTCTGTCAATGGAAGAAATTCTTTCTTTGACCTCTCTTCTAACAAGTGAAGAAATATTTTTTCCATCAATTATCATTTCGACCATAGATTGTAAATTATTTTTTCTAACCTTCTAGAAATTAATCTAGTCACAATAAAGTCTCTATTCGTTATTGGCTTTACCAAAACAGAATCTATATTAGCAAAAATTGCTGCAAGGTGATCAGTAAAAATTTGATCTCCTATCATTACAACTTCATCTTTTTTAAACCCGTTTTCTATCATCCAATTTTTAATAGCAAAAGGAAAAGGTTTATAAGCAACAAAAACATCCATACCAAATTTTATAGATAAATTTTTTGCTCTTTTTTTAGAAGTGTTGGATGCAAGAGCAATCTTTTTTCCACCCTTTGCTAAATTTTTAATCCAGTATTTTTTTTCTTTAGTCAATTTTTTTTCATGATGCTTTGTCAATGTGTTATCAACATCTATCAAAACAGCTTTATATTTTTTTAACTGTTCCAACTTAATGCTTTCAACATTTTTTGAAAAAAATATTGGTTTTGAAATCATTCTGAATAAATCCCCCTTAGTAATTTTATATAACCTAGATGCTCATCGTAAGTTTCTGAAAAGTAATGATGCAATCCATCTGGCTCAAGAACATAAAAATAATAATTGTGACTTAAAGGATTTATTGCGGCTTCAAGAGCCATCAAGCCAGGCGCAGAAATTGGACCAGGCGGCAATCCAGGATTTTTATAGGTGTTGTAATCACAATCTATCTCTAAGTCTTTATAAAACAACCTACCAGGTCTTTCTGTGTTCAGAAAACCAGAATCCAAAGAAAGTTCAAAGCAAAAAATAACTGTTGCATCCATCTCGAATTTCATATTTTTATCAATTCGATTCTGAATAACACCAGAGACGATTTCCTTTTCCCA
>Ga0111541_10000117_pt1 | contig 23431 bp, 20 predicted proteins | sample Knorr_S7_td_DCM__FD_83039 | JGI IMG/M metagenome (GOLD analysis project Ga0111541, IMG submission 83039) | Marine microbial communities from Southern Atlantic Ocean transect - Knorr_S7_td_DCM_ad_131m_LV_B (version 2) (version 2) | ecosystem: Environmental > Aquatic > Marine > Oceanic | place...
ATTGTTCCACTGATGGATGTAGATATAAGTAAACAATTACAAAAATCACTAAAGAAGCAAGGTATTAAATTTAAAACATCAACCAAGGTAACCGGCTGCAAAAAAACAAAGAATAAAATTATTTTAAATTTAGAAAAAGGTAAAAAAACAAGTACTCAAGAAACCAGCCAGGTGCTTGTTGCCGTGGGTCGCAGGCCCAACGCAGGAGGGATAAATTTAAATGCCTTGGGTGTCAATATTGATGACAGAGGTTTTGTTTCCGTGAATCAAAATTTAGAAACATCAATAAATGGTATTTATGCTATAGGTGATTTGGTCCCTGGGCCAATGCTTGCACATAAAGCAAGCGAGGAGGGGGTTGTGGTTGCTGAAAGGATTGCCGGGAAGCAAACAACATTCGATTACAGTTTGATTCCATCTGTGGTTTACACACACCCGGAAGGTGCCTCTATTGGAAAGACTGCAGACGAGCTCAAGAAAGCCAAAGTAGAATTCAAAACAGGTATGTTTCCATTTTCTGCATCTGGACGAGCTATGGCTATTGGCTGCACTGAAGGCTTTGTTAAGGTCTTAGCGGATCTAAAAACCGATAAGGTTTTAGGGGTGCATATATTAGGACCCAAAGCTTCAGAATTGATATCGGAAGCAGCAATGGTGATGGGTTTTTGTGGTACCGCTGAGGATATAGGTGTGTTTATTCATGCACACCCAACACTTTCCGAAGCACTAAAAGAAGCTGCCCTTGAGGCTTCTGGCCATGGGGCAATTCATACTTAAGGAGAAAACAATGTTTGGATTTATTTTTGCTTTAGGACCAACAGAGATTGCTTTAATTGCAATTGTCGTTTTGGTTCTTTTTGGACCCAAAAAAGTTACAGAATTCGCAAGATCCCTAGGGAGAACTAGTGGTGAATTCAAAAAAGGACTTGAAGAGGGTAAAGAAATAAAAAAAGATAAAGAAGAGTAGGTTCGCTACATGCAAGACAAAAAAATGTCTCTATCTGAGCATTTTGCAGACCTGCAAAAAACCCTTTTAAAGAGTCTTCTTTATTGTTTTTCTGCCTCCATATTCTTATCTTTTTTTCACAAAGAGCTGTTAATCGCCTTTCAGGAGCCATTAAAAATTGTCGGAATTAACACATTAAACGTTTTATCACCACAAGAAGGGTTTCTGATACCCATTAAGCTTGTGCTGATGTGCGGTTTAATTGTAGCAACACCCCTGATTGTTAGGGAAATCGCCTTATTTGCTTGGCCTGCACTAAGGCAAAATGAAAAAAAGATTCTCCAAACTTTTCTAATCCCAAGTTTTTTAATTGCAATACTGGGAGCTTTTTTTGCCTGGAAGGTTTTAATCCCAATATCAATTGAATTTTTACTCAAAGCAACAACAAATAATAATCTAGAGGCAACATGGACATTGCAATATTGGTTTGTTTTTGTTCAATCTATGTTGATTGCTTCTGTGGCTGCTTTTCAGTTGCCGATAGTTATGGGAGTTTTAGCCAAATTTGGTTTAATTGACTCTTATACAGTAAGAGAAAAAGGTCCACATGCGATTGTTGGATTGCTGATATTATCTGGTTTTATAACACCTCCAGACGTTGTTACACAGATCATTATTGCCATACCATTAATTTTATTGTTTTATTTTAGTATTTTCATAGTCAAGGCAAACGAGGATTAAATCTGAAATTAATCAAGGTTTTTAAATAGAATTAAAAAGTTGTAGATTTGTAAAAATGGAGGAAAAATTATGGCACGAATAGGTGTTTTTCTTAGCAAAGAGGGAAAGGGTTTAGATCCACTTAACCTGCAATCCATAGCTGACAGGCTAGTTGAGGAAGTGCAGGAGATAAGTCATGTTTTTATACATGAAGACCTCAATACCGTCGAGGGCTTGGAGGCAATGTCCCAAGAGATAAAAAGTAAAGATGTCGGATATGTTGTTATAGGTTGTGGCTCCATTGACAAAAGAGAGGAAAACATAAGGAAAACATTAAACCAAGCCGGCATAAACGAATATCTCTTGGAGGTTGTTAATTTAAAGGAAATGGTTGCCAGTGTTCATTCAGAAGAGCCGGAAAAAGCTAATGAAAAAGCATTTCAGCTGTTAAAAACAGCAGTAATTAAGGTTGAACAAAGCAAGCCATTAGACAAATCACCAATGAGGGTTGAACAGCAGGTGTTGGTTGTTGGTGGTGGTGTTGCAGGAATGACTGCTTCCCTTAGGATTGCGGATGCTGGTTACAGTGTTGTTTTGGTCGAAAAAGCTCCTGCGCTCGGGGGTAAGGTTGCCTCACTCAAGAACCTTTGGCCTAAACTAGAGGAAGCGGATGATCTCATGAGGAATCTTTCGATCAGCTGCCATCAACATGAAAATATAGTTATTTATGATTATTCAGAAGTCAAATCAATAGACGGTGTCCGTGGTGATTTTGATGTTGAGGTGGTTAGGAAGCCAAGATTTGTTCAAAGTCAGAAAATTGCAAATTTTGATAAAATTCAAGAATCACTAACAACAGATTTTCCAAACAGATATACAAATGGAAGAACAAAAGCTAAAGTTCTTTATCAACCATATCCAGGTTGTGTCCCTCCATTGTTTTTAATAGACCCAGAAAATATAAATCACCCAGATGTCAAAAAGCTAATTACACTTGTCCCAGATGGAACCGTGAATCAAAACGAAAAAGAAAAAATCGTTCATGAAAAAGCAGGCGCTGTAATCATGGCCTTTGGAGCTGGAATGATGGACCTATCTGGTTTGACTAATTTAACTGCTGGCAATAGTGAAAAAATTCACAATGCTACTTCTTTTGAAAACATCAACCTTAAAAAAGACCAAGAAATATCGTTGTTATGGGTTGCAGATGCTGGTAGCAATGATCCCAAGAACGGTGTTGCATATGCTTCTGAAGTTCCATTGATGACCTGTGTCAAACAAGCAATTTTCGCCAAGAAAATGTCTAACGGAAAAGCGCAAACCACAATCATTTATTCCGACAGGAGATCAAGGACAAAAGGCTATGAGGAGTTTATCAAAACTGCTGAAGAAAAATATCAAGTACAAATGATCAGGGGTGCTGTTTCCAACATTACCTCCAGGTCAAATGGTCTTTCTGTTAGTTTGCATAATTTGATACAGGGCCAAGAGCAGAAGCTGCCAGTCGATCAGGTTATTTTAGCACCAGAGGTTGTTGCCCATGATGATGCAAAACATTTGTCGGGTATTGTTGACATAGGCCGTGATGAAAGTGGTTTTCTTGCTGAGACCCATCCCTCTTTAGAGCCGTGCGCGACTAGCAATTCAGGAGTTTTTGTTTGCGGAGACTGTGCATCTCCCGGTGACATTAGAGCTGCTGTATTAACAGCCGAATCAGCAGTAGCTAAGGCCATGGCTGTACTGGCTCAAAAAACCAGTGAACCTTATAGATTGAAGCAAAAAGATGATCAGCTCGCAAGATTTGATGCTCCGGCAAAAGAGGTTGCACCTGAGAGTTTTCAAACAAATGATGAAGGTGGCATGAATTACACGAGATTAAATAATATTTTCGGTAAAACTGAAAGTGGCGCATCCATACCAGCCTCCCCAACGAGAAATATTGAGCTTGCTGGATGGGAGTTGTCTAAATCAATTGCTGAAATTGAAAATATATGGACAGGGTCTAATCAGGATAATTGGGAGCCAAAGATAACAGGCTTTGCATCGCAGTATGGTGGTTATCCACTTTTAGAAACACTTGGCAGAGAGGAAGTTTCTTACTCACCTTGTTTTAGATTTTTGAGAGTGCGCTCAACAGCACATTTAGATCCACTGCTTGTTCTCAAGAGCTTCTTTAATGGAGCTGACGGTGTCTTTATTATTGGTGGCCCATTAGGCAAGGGGAAATTCCACAATGATAACTACCTTGCAAAAAGACGATTTAAAGCTTTAGAGGGGGTTCTTGACGCTGGAGGAATTGAACCAGATAGGGTTAAGATTTTGTTTGTAGATTCTCATCAAATTGATGAGGTTGCCGATCAGCTACACAAGTTCCACAACGCTGTTTCTAACTTGGGCCCTTTAGGTATTTGAAGCATGAATGAGATGAGGATAACAATTCAGCGAGAAGCCAGAAGGCTTTTGCAGCTAAATAAGGTTAGTGTGGTGATAGGTTACGAGGTAGGACCCTACCCAGGCACAACCGCTCCCTGTTTTGCTTTTACACCAGATGATGCTCAAAGAATTGTTTTTAATAGCTTTTCATCTATTAATTTATCTGTTTATCTGCCGGGGATTACTGGAAATGTCGGTATAGTAGCGACTCCAGCAACTGTAAGATCTATTAAAGAACTTGAAAAAGATGGTTTGGTAAATCGTAAAAATTTACATATTATTGGCGTTAAATTTCCAGGAATATTAGATGCTAGGCAATTGAATGTTGATAGAGAAAACGAGAATACACTATCAGTCAACGAGCACCCAGAAGCCTTATGGGAGTGGGCGCTCCATGATCTTTACGAAGAGCCAGAAGATTATGATATCCTTGTTGAACCAAGGTGGATGAATGATCTTGGCAAGGCCGGAAAGTTGCAGAAGCCTTTACTGAGTCGCACAAGTGTTGAAAGGTTGGAGCAAATGAGCCATCACGAAAGAAGACTATATTGGATGAGTTATTTTGAAAAACACAAACATTCAGATCACAATAAAAACTTATTTCCCTCCACCTATGCAGGCGGGGATCATTTAGAAAAATTTAAATATATTAAATCTGCATACAGTTCCAACGAGCTTTTTTACGAACATCTTGCATGGGTTTACCAATCCATGGGTCGAGCTTCTGGTTTTGACCTTTCAGACCTCACAGAGGATTTTAACCAGATACCACTTTCAACAATTCGTGCTTGGGCGGCCAGGGAGTTTAGGAAGAATTTTAATTATAGGCCAGGTGGCGAAGGGCCAAATCCATTATTGAAAAAGGAAAACATGTAAGCCATGAGTGATTACATTTTGTCAAAAGCTAAATTGAAATACTGGTTAGAGGACATTCGAAAACGAAATGAGTTATGGGCACCTGTTGGCTCAAAGGGTGCTGTAAGTTATTTGAAAAACCCCAAAGGGGAAAGCGTTGCAACTGATTTTACAAACAGTCTGGATTGTCCTAAGTATATTTTTTGCCCACAGCAAGAAGCTATATGCAACTACGAAATACAGGGGAGAGGAAAGGTAGCCATTGAGGCGATTGAGCCTGACTCAACCCCTAGAGTTGTATTTGGTTTGAGACCACCAGACATCAGGGGGCTTGAAATCCTGGATGCTTATTTATTAAAAGATCAAATTGATCAGAGATACGAGGCTAAACGTAAAAATACGGTAAACATTTGTCTAGGTTACCATAATCCACCTCCTTGTTGTTTTGCAGAATCTGTAGGGGTAGATCTTTTTCCTAAAAATGGTTCCGATATTTTATTAACTGATATAGGTAGAAGTTATTATGTTGAAACACTTTCGGAAAAGGGTAATAGTTTGATTTCAGAACATTTTAATGATGCTGATGACATTGTTCGAAATGAAGCATGGGACATCCAAAAGAAGAGTCAAGGAAAAACAAATTTTGATTTAAATTTAAATCGTTGGCAGGATTTTACCGATAATGAAATTTACACATTACCATACTGGGATGAGATTTATTTAGGTGTTATTGCTGATTCAGTAGCAACTAGATATTTTTATTCAGGAACTTATTTTAAGATTGTTGACGTTAATAGTGGCAACAAGGGCACAAGATATAAAACTTGGACAACAATGTATTCACCAGGTTTTTCAACATTGGCAAATGGCTATGATTACAAGCCCAGCCTTAAGGAGAAATTTAAGGATTGGATATTGGAAATGTTTCATTTTTTCCCAAAAAGACATGGTTTTCTTGGTTGTTCGGGAGCGCATAGGTGCGTTGCGGGAATGACCACCAAACACGATTTGAGAAAAATCATTTCTAATGTGGATTTTGGATTATGAATTTAGTACCGACAATAGCAAATATCAAAAAGACCGAAAAGGAGGGCATTGTAGGTTCAGTCTCCTTTAATTTCGATGGAGACCTGAATGCAGGGCAGGTTTTTAAAATAGGCACCTTCGGAAGAGGGGAAACAACTGCCTGGGTGACAGAGCTAGACAACAAAACTGTTACTGTTTCTTTTTTGGATAATAATTCTGTCACACATAAGATTATGCTTTTACCGCCTAATGAATGCATAACCATCAGAGGTCCATTTGGCAACGGTTTTTCTTTGCTGGATGAAAGAAATGTGCTGTTGATTAGTCAGGATGATGGAATATTAAGTCAAAAGAAACTTATCAATGATTTATTACAAAATGGCAACCAGATCAACCTGCTTCACTTTACTTCTTTTCCAAAAGATGTATTTATGGGTTCGTCGCTTAACAAGGCTATGTCTCCAGACTCTCCTATTAACGGTGATATTGTCGACATGACAAAAAAGGGTCCACAGGATTTGGATGCGTTCATTAAGTCTTCTATAAAGTCAGAATATATATCCGGAATCAACACAGTTGCCCTCTCAGGAAATGAGGATTTTCAGAAATCTGTATCCAAGGTTTTAGAGAAAACAGCTATTAAGGATAAAAGCATACAGATTCTTTTCAACCGAAATTTTGTTTCAGGAATGGGTTGGTCCAATAAAGATCTTTACGGAATCACTAACATCTGGAAAGAAGGCCCCGTGTTCACGCTGGATCAGATTCGAAGATTCCCAGGAGTTTTTATTTAATATTGCTATTTTTTGATAGCAGCATTCCTAGTTTCGGTTCAATATCTTCTGGACGAAAGCCATCGGGTATTTTTTCAAGCATGATATTAGGCACAATTTTTTTCAATAGTTTTTTTGCTTTTTTTCTTCTTTGAGAAAATATTTTTTTATTTAATTTCAAATATTGGCTTGAATGCGGAAAGTACTCTTTTTTATTTTTGTTGATTAGTGTAATAATTGCGCTATCAACTTTTGGTTTTGGAAAAAAGGAGTTTTTAGAAAGTTTTTTCTCAATTTTACATGAGTAAAAAAATTGTAATGGACCAGATAAAAGACCATATGATTTAGAACCAGGCTCAGAGCAAACGCGATCAGCAACTTCTTTTTGAACCGTAAAGACGGCATTTTTAATTTTTTCTGGCCAGCGGGCAACTGTCCATAAAATTCTTCCTGACAGGTAGTAGGGCAGATTTCCAACTAGCATGCCAGCATCTTCATCATCTTTAGGTTGCCAATCTCGAATATCTCTCTCAATATTAATTAACGGGAATTTATTTTTCAAAAAAGAATTCAAATGTTCATCAACTTCATAAACAGTCAAATCATTTTTATTTTCTATTTTCTCTGTTAGAAAACCTAAACCACCACCAATTTCAACTATCCAATTACTTTTCTTACCATTGATTATTGTTGATAAAAAATTAAGATTTGCATCATTGATCATAAAGTTTTGACCACGATGTTTTTTAGGTGGCTGATTACGAAAGTAATCAACCGTTATCGACATTAAGCTTTTTTCAGATTGTCTTATTTAGACTTCCTCATAGAGAACCAATGCACCGGATACAAACATTGGAGTTCTAACATCATCCTCTTTTGATGCATCCATCGTGACACTGGATCCATACTTGATGTCAATAATTTTTATTTTAGACCTGTTTCCCTCTATCCATTCATTAATTTCTCGATCAAGAGGGGGGGTTCTGTAGCTACCTAAACTAGATTCCATAAAATGTTTTACTTTCATAGGTAAATCTTAATTCCAAAAACAAACAAACCTAACCCAAGATTGCTGAATTCAAAAATTAATATCTAATTATTCAGATATAAAATTAAAAATATATGAATCATTTAAAAAATATAAATTTGCGATACCTAATAATACCCGTGGTTTTATTTTGCATTTCTGCTTTTCAGAATGCTGACAACAAGGAGAGGTCGAGTGAAGAGTTATTTGTTGCAACCTTTTTAGCTGAAGGCGTAACGCTACCAGATGGGGTTGTAGATTTACCAAAAATCATTATTGATTACACAAAAACCGATCATGCTCAAATAGCCATGAATCTTTTGGGTGCAGATATAGAAGCAGAGGTCCCCACCGGTCTTACAAGAGTGATTGATCAGGGTTTTCAAACCTATGTAACTGAAGATGGTCAGGAGTTGTCGGTTTTTCCTCATGGTGGCATCAGGTTCAATTCCCCTTTTAAAAGCCCAAATGAAATGTATCCTTTAACTCGCCCCCAGGCAGAACGTGTTTTGGATATATTTTTAGATAATTTTGATTATTTCCCAAAAGATGCTGCCCTGATTAGCACATCTGAAATAAATCATCCAGAATATCAATCTTTCAATAACAGCCAGGGATTGCCACTTGGTTATTCCTATGAATATGGTCGTTATTTCAAACAGGTTCCTATAAAAAATGATTCAGTTCAAGCAATCGTGATTGGGGGCAAGGTTTTTCAGTTTTCATTCTCATGGGGTGGCCAGCCTGCTGAAATTGAAGACAGTGAGGCAACGATCATCCCAGCGTGGTCTGCCGTCAAGGATGCTATTGAATATGCCTATAAGAATTTCTATGCTGGAGAGTATTACGCAGATGTATTCGTAACTAAGGTGCAGCTCATATACACCTTTGATGGTTTGCAGGAAGCTTGGAAGAAAGATGAACCAAAAAGATTGGTTCCAGCATGGTCAGTCCAGATAAACAATAAAAATGAAATCATTTTAGAAGCCCATACTGGGCAAGTTATTCCTATTTATTAAAAACACAAAGAATTTTTTAATCGCTTTAGATAGCTTCAAGGGAACCATGAGTTCTATTGAGGCAGGTAATGTTGTTTCCAAGGCTATATTGCAAAAGTATCCTGAATCAAATGTATCAGTCAAGAATTTTGCAGATGGAGGAGAGGGGACAGCAAGGGTCATTTTGGATTATTTCGATTATGAAACCCATAAAGTGGAAACCCAGGGTTCCAATGGAAAGAACATAACTGCTTCTTGGCACTTCTTAAAAGAAGAACAAGTAGCTCTGTTGGAGATGGCTTCAGTGGTTGGTATTTCCATGATACCTAAGAGAGAATTGAATCCAGAACTTTTAAACACTTCTGGGCTTGCCCCAGTTATTGTTGACATCCTGCAAAAAGGTATTAGGAAAATCTGGTTTGCTGTTGGGGGCACTTCAACGGTAGATGCTGGGCTTGGTTTATTAAAAGGGATGGGTGTTGCCATGGAGAAAGGGCCAATTCCCCAATCCTTAACTAATGTCCAAAAGGATGATTTTTTTGATTTTAAAAATGTGGATTTTGGTGCTTTGGGTCTTGAAGTGGTTTTGGAAAAAGGTAGCTGTTTGTTTCCTGATGTTTTTTTTGATATAATAGCTGATGTTCGCGCTCCTCTTTTGGGTGAGCGAGGTGCTGTTTTTGCTTTTGGTAGGCAGAAGGGTGCCACCCCTAAAAATATTCCTATTTTGGAACAAGGGATGGCTGATTTTGCTCATGCTGTTGATGCCAAAATCAAAAACCCAACCTTTTTGAAATCGGAAGGATTGGGTGCTGCTGGGGGTATTGCTCTTGGTTTGGCCTTGCTTTTTAACGTGAATATTAAAAATGGAGCTGATTTTGTAATTGATAAAATGAGACTTAAAAATGAAATGAGTAATTTTGATTTTGTTATAACTGGAGAGGGCCAGTTTGACTCTCAGACCAAACAGGGAAAGGGGCCATGGTCTATTGCGTCGTTAGCTGCAAGCCACGGTACACCAGCCTTGATTATTAGCGGTTTGACAATTGAAGAACACAATAAAACAAAAAGCTTTTCTTTTTTAGAGGTTTCTGACAGCATTCCAAAAAGTAAAAAAGAGGCACAATCGAATCTTTTTCAAGCTGTGAATAAATGGCTTGATGACAATGAGGTGAAAATATGAAACAAAATAAAGTAGTTGATATGGGTTTAATCATTACTGAAACCCTTGCGGCAATCATGCAAAAGAATGTTGCAAAAGCAGGAACCATCAAAGACCTAGAAAACAGTTTTTCAAAATATGAGGACTCTATTGGTTTGGATTCAAAACTATTTGTTAAAAGATATGCCATGAAGTTTTTGTCACATTGTTCCTTCATTAGGGAGTGGGATGATGGATGGGTTTTAATTCCTCAGAATTTAAAAGCCCATCAGTTAGCAAAAGAGATACTTGAAGAAAATGGATCTTTTATGCTGGAGTCGAAGATAAGAAGCCAGGTTGCGAAGAAGTTAGGCCAAAAGGTCAGTGAAACAAAATTGTATTTAGACATAGATGATGATTTTGCACTAGCTGAAGGATTGAGGCAAGAGGATCAATTGGGCAGAGGTGCTATTTGGGGTTTGTGTGAATGGGTCTTGATCAACAACCTTGCCAAAACCCTCATTGAGTCCAGAGGGCCAATGAAGGAAAAGAGAATTATTAGTACACTGATTGAAAACGACTTGGTTACACAGGAAAAAAAACCAGTTTTTTGCCCACAGATAGACAAAAGATTTATAGCTGAATCAGGCAACCTGTGGGATGTGGGCAAGGCAAAAAAGAAAACCCTACAGGCACCCAAGACAGGTGCATTAGAGATCAAGATAAGAGAAGAGATAATAAATAAAGTTGAAAGGTTGCTCGAAAATCAAGCATCAAATAAAAGCTTTTCGAAAGAAGAGATTACAACTGCACTAATTGGTAGTGCAAAAAGTTCAAGAAGCTCTCATTATCAAGATATGTTGGATGAGATTCTTTTTGGTTTTGAAAAGTCCAAAAAGATTACCAAGGTTAGATTTGAACCAAAAAATCCCTATTGGATTAAATCTGAAAGCTTGCCTAAGATCGATGTGGCAAAATTAGATTTACTATTTCCATTACTTTATCCTGAGCACAAGCTTTTGGGCGATGACATATTCAATGAAAATCTTTTTGCAAACCTTTCTGATCCGGCTTTATATTGGCTGGATGGGGATTTTTCCGAACACGGTTTTCCAGAAGTAGAACCATTGTTTATTTTGACCTTCAATGACTTCGTAAGTGACGAATTAAATTACATTTCACAACCTTTGGTGAATGCCATACAGGCTTCATTGATTGCGTCTAATGAATGGGGTGAATTTGTTCTGCAAACGCCAGACAAGCAAGAGCTTTCCATTTTGATAAACTTTAAGCATCAAATAATCTCAGGCATGGCGCCCTGGGTCAATGGCTACGCTCAACCAGGCGATGTTTACAATTTTGAATACCTTGGATCATCGACCTTCAGATTGGTTAAAAATAAAGAAATAAAAAATCCTTCATTAGATGACGATGAATTGGAGCGATTGCTCTCTCTGCAGGAAAAAAGAAAATTGACATTCAAGAATCTCATAATTGAAGTTTTAAAACACCATCCAGGTGGATTGACCTTCAGTGGCATATTTAATCGTTTGATGTTTATAAGAAGAATTTCAAGAAGATCTTTGATGAGTGAATTGACAAAATTCTTCTGTTTTGATTGCAAGGATGAAAAATGGAAATATTACGAAAAGCGATCTGAGCTTGGTGAAAAATTTTCCGCAAGCTCTTTTCCAATTGCTGGCTTGAACACCAGTTGTTGGGTTTTGCATGAAGACATGCAGCCCGAATCAGGAGATTCATTAAATATGGTTTACGGAACAGCAGCACACAATGATTTATTTTGTATTGTTGATTCAAAAAATCAATTAACTAGTGTTTTCAGATTAGCCGTAAAGGGAAAAAAATGCACAATTCAAGATATTACAAACTGTGAACCAATGTCTCTAGATAATTTCGACCTCCCCAAGGCAGGCTTAAAGCAAATCGAAAATTCAGTTTTTTGTGACATCAACGAAGAGCTTGAAAGGGTAATCCTGGATTCAGAGGTTTATGCAGGCATAAAGCAAGCCTTTGCAACATTTGAACCCAATCCAAGTGTTAATCAGGAGGTCACAAGGAGCTTGGAGGAGCTAGAGGGGCTTTTGGAGGACTCTGGTTCCGTAAGCCCATTTGGTGGCTTGGCTTGGCAGCTTCAGCAAAAATTTACCTGGCAAGAATTCCAAAAAGTTTTGGATTCAAAAATTTACTCTCAAGAGCATGAGGATCGTCTAGATGCAGGCAAATTTTCAACCTGGCTAGCAAAAAGACCTGTATCATGGGATGCTGAATCAATTATTTATCCAGCTGGACATGGCGAACTTTCAACGTCTATTCTCGAAGCGTTAATTTCAATTATGCAGAATGCTGACTACACCATAGAGGAAGATTCGCTAAACATCAGAACAGCGCTTAATAGTGATTTTGTTTTCGAGTGGAATAAATTGTTGTCTGACCAAAGAAGGATTAAGAAAATTGTTGATATGGAAGATAGTTTCGAATTGGTTGAATTTTTATCAGGTTGGTTTAGACGTGTAGCCAAGATTATTGAACCAAGGAAACTAGAAAGTGTAATTAATAAATTAAGTTTTCATCTTAAGGGTATTGGATCTGTTGACATCAGCGATAAGGATTTGCCGGAGTTTTTACAATCAGCTAAATCTTCATCAGCAGGATTAAGCCTCTCGGGAGAAAAGCAAACAAAATCTGCAACGTTGTTTGCAGATTTTAGAGGTTTTTCAAAAGCCAAAATCAAAAAAACATTAAGTTTAGCATCTTCGGTTTTGGTTGATGGAGGCTTGCTTGTTGTTGTTTCTTTTGAGAGTCAAAAAATAATCTTTAAAGATGGAAAGCTAGAAGATCAGATTTCAATGGGATCTATAGTTGCGAAATCTTATATCGTTTAATTTGGACCACGGAAACAATGGCCCAGGGTCTATTTTCCTTGTTGGTGCAATTTCATTATGACCCACGATATTTTTGCAACCAGGATGTTTGTTATAGATCCAAGTTAAAAGTTTATTCAGTGATTTGATTTGTTGATTAGGCCAGTTGGCCCATTTTTTTCCTCCGAGCAGGCTCCAGCCGTATCGCCAAAAAGATTTTTTTTTACAGTAGCCAGGATTAACCAACTCAATACCTATTGAAAAATCATTAACATTTTTGTGACCCTCAAAACAGGAAGGTCCAGCATGCCAAGCTTTTTTTTGGGTATCAACTAGTTGAATAACATTACCGTTGTGATTCAGAACAAAATGAGCCGAAAGCTTTCTTGCGTTAAGAGTGCGCAATGTCTCAAACACTGAAGTTGTCTCAGTGTAGTGCAACACAACAACCTTCGGATTGATTTTTATATCCGGATGATGAATCGTTGGTTTTTGTTGAGCATTGTTGTAAATCATCTTGATATCAATTTTATCCAGATTGTCTTGAATAAAATAGAATAAGAAACAATGAGTAACCCCCAAAAAGGTCAGCACGAAGAACTAGCAAGAACATTAGGTCTTTATGACGTCACGATGATTGGTGTTGCTGCCATGATTGGTGCTGGAATTTTTGTTTTAACCGGCAAGGCTGCAGGTATTGCAGGGCCAGCTTTTTTGTTAGCATTTTTTTTAAATGGTATTGTTGCAATGCTTACTGCAGGTGCATATGCAGAACTAGGAGCATCTTTCCCAGAGGCAGGAGGGGCTTTCATGTGGGTTGCTCAGGGTTATCGAAAAGTGGTTTCTTTTATTGCTGGATGGATGGGTTGGTTTAGCCATGTGGTGGCAGTTGCAGTTTATTCGTTGGGTTTCGGCGTTTATATTTTAGAGTTATTCAATTTTTTTGGATTGATGAAACATCCGGAAGATTTGGGATCAAGCTATCAGCTTTACGTCAAAATAGGAGCAATAGCGATTTGTGTCATTTTGTCTTGGGTTAATTTTGTTGGTGTTTCTGAAACTGGAAAATTTGGATCAATAATGAGTACAGCGAAAGTTGTTATCTTGCTTTTGTTTGCGGTTTTTGGATTTATGCGGATTTTTCAAACTGATGGTTTCGTTCATTATGAACCTTTCTTTTTGTCAACAGAGGAACACGCAAGCGCAATATTGGTTTTATTCGCAATGGGCATCACGTACATGGCATTTGAGGGCTACGAGGTAATTGTCCAAGCAAGTGAGGAAGTCAAAAACCCTGAAAAAAATATACCTAAAGCTATATTTCTATCTATTTTAGTTGTATTGCCAGTTTATTTATTGGTTGGCGGAGCCTCGCTCGGAGCATTAAGTATTGATGAAATCTCACCTTCTTTAAGTGCAGGTTTTTATGGCGTGGTTGAATCCTCCCAGCAACCTGCAACCAATTACAACTTAATGGCATTTTTGGGGGAAAGAGCAGTTGTTGAATCTGCTAATCAGTTTGTCCTGCCTTTTCCTTTTCCTGGCTCCAGTTACACTGTAGGCATGTTTCTTGTTATATTAGCAGGTATAGCCTCAACAACATCAGCACTCAACGGAACATTGTTCTCTTCCAGCAGAGTTGCATTTGCAATGGGCAGAGAGGGATTGCTACCTTCAATTCTTGGAAAAATTCATCATGTTAAACGAACACCATATATGGGTTTATTTTTTACTGCGTTAATTGTTCTTGTGATCGTAATTGCATTACCGCTGTCGGCAGTATCTGCAGCAGCAAATGTTATGTTTCTTTTATTGTTCACGTTAGTGAACATGACTTTAATCAAGCTTAGAAAAACTAAACCGAAAGTACCAAGACCATTCAAAATGCCACTGGTTCCGCTATTGCCATTTTTAGCTATAGTTTTGCAGATAGTTATAGCTATTGGTGTATTCTTTATTCCAAATTCAGCTTTTGATGGCCATGGTGGCCATTCTGCAGGAGCTATTGCCTGGGGTGTGACATTAGCCTGGATTGTGTTAGGTTTATTGTTGTATGTCGGCCCATTCAGAAAGCTTCAACCAATGTCTAGATCCAGAATTGCAAGTCAAGACACCATTCATACGCCTCAAGGGAATAGCATATTGCTTGCATTGCCAAATTCTAAAAATCAAAAACCTTTAACGCATCTAGCTGCAAGCATTGCAAAAGCACAGGATAGCCTAATCCACATTGTTTCGATTGCAACCATACCAGAAACTACACCTTTAACCTTCGCTCCAAAAAAAGATATTCAAAAAAGACATGATTTAATTTCTTCCGCAAAGCAGGAGTTAGAGAAAAGCAAGGTGAAGATTAACAGTAGTGTTGTGGTTGGAAGGCACCCTGCTGCAGTAATATGCAATGTCGCAGAATTGAGAGGTTCTGATTTGGTTTTAATGGGTTGGAGAGGCGGCAAAAAGAAAAAAGGGTTATTTCTTGGAGACACTCTTGACAGGGTTTTGGCTGACTCCTCTAAAACTCTTGCAATATTGAAACAAGGTAAAGAAACCGAGTACAAGAATGTTACTGTGGCTGTAGGTTATGGACCAAATACACAAAAATCAATTGAAATTGGGGCAAGAATCGCTTTGTCCAATCAAGGTTGCCTCACGCTGCTAGCTGTTGTAAAAACTGCTGATGAAAAAGACATTGCTAAAAAAAGGTTGCAGGCATCAGCTATAGAGATTCAGTCAGTGTACAAGGACTTAAAGGTGGTTCAGAGCATAGTTAAATCATCCTCAATCAAGAAATCCATTATTCAATCATCTAAAGAAAGCGATCTTTTGATATTGGGGGCGAGCGTGAATGGTGTTTTGGATAAAGCTAGACTCGGAAATATCCAAGAAAGCATTGCAAGAGAGTCTAAAGGTAGCGTTTTAACTATTAGAGCGCCTGAGGGAAGAGTAAAAAGATGGTTACATAGGTTGTTAGATGATGAATAAAAAAATATTATTTTTGTTAATTGGGTTTTTCAGTTTTTTTGGTTGCTACAAGCCAACAATACCATGGCAGGTAACAGCTTCATCCATTGTTGACACGGGCCAGCATGTTAGAGCAGCTGTTAACTGGAAAGGGGGGCCTGATGGAACACCGATTAATATTACTGTTATCTATGAGTTAAACATTGATGAAAATCAAACAAATTGGCAGCCCATAGCCAGACATGATAATTGGAAAAATGTACAAAGTATTGATTTTTCAGAAGATGGAAGCTTTGTTGTTTTGGCAGCTGATTCCAAAAATCGAGATATTTGGATTTGGGAAATAGGGAAACTGCCCGTCGAGTTCACGTCCAACAAAGATATAGAGGGCGATGTTACCTTGATCGAGGATTCAATTATTTTTAGAAAAAAAGAAGGCAAAGCCCATAATCTATTTGTCAAATCACTAAATGGTCTTGACAACAAAAGGTTAACCGATGGCAGCTCAACACGTTGGAATTTGAAAGCTTCAGAAGGAGAAGAAGGCGTTGTTCTTTTGCATAACGTTAGATCAGGAATGAATATAGGCCTGTCCGCTATAGGGATTGATGGCTCTAGGCCACAACGTGTTTTTGATGAGGATGGACCTGAGGTTTCTTTTGACATCTCAGCAAACGATGTTATTTTTTCCAATGAAAATAATTGGTTTTTATGCTCCTCTAAAGCGGGAATGGATTTTTCAAACTCCGTGTGTGTCAAGAATGATGCCCCATCTGCTTTTGGTTGGATTGGTGATGTCTTCATAATTAATCAGGATGTTTATGGTGGGATAGTGGCAGACGAATCTTCTCCTAATGCTAATATTTTGTTGTATATTTTTGATAATCAGATTTATGAATTTGCTTATGAAAATAATGTAATCAAACATGTGCAATCAGAAGGAGACAAACTGAGTTTAAGAATCAATAACCCTATGTTCGGTGATTTTTTTGCGATTCTTAAAATAGGTGAATTTGAACTCGAAGAACTTCCGGTTATTTATGCACCTGAATCTGATAACTGATTTTCCAACGCTAATGTTTTAAGGTGCTGTCTTAGTATTGGCTTCGGATAATTAGATAATATTTTTAAATTCCATCCATCTGTTATTTTTGGTAAATCCATAAGCCATCCATCCAGGTCGAGATCAAAAGATTTTTTAATTATTTTGAAATTTTCATTTTTTGCATCTTGTTGAAAGTAAACCATATAAATATAAGTGTCTTTCTCTTTTGAGAGATAACTTACGAAGACGCCTTTTGTCTCCTCCTCTTCGAGCTTATGAGTATTTAAATAAAATGTTCTTTGCCTTGTTGTTCCCAATATTTCTGCAGGAAGAAAAAAATCTTTTTTTGTATTTTTTGCGGTAATTTTATAATTTTTATTATTTTCGGGAGCCACAAACAGATCATCACCTAGTTCCTTTTTATTAATACTGATTTCAATAACATCAGTCAGTGAGTAACCTTCATTCAGTGCAACCCTTTCCCTTCTTACCGGCAGCTTGTATTCTCTGTGCAACCAGTAGGTTGTTTTGGAGCCTTGCTCTTCAAAATATGTATCAGAATTTGAAATTTTCACAATCTCGACATCATTAAAAACACCCTCTTCTTTTATCCATTGACCATTGTCCGGGGATATCTCTGCCACTTTGTCCCACACATACCCAGGCTCCAAGAGATTAAGAATTTCTTTGTTTCCTGGAAATAGAGCTTTTTCGAAAAAGATGTTTGTGTTCATGTCCTGCAAAACATATACATTGTCACTTTCACTAAGTAGAAAAAATTCATTCTCCTTCTCCTCCAAACGAATGGCATTGTTCTTTGTGAAGTAACGAAGCTCATTTCTTTCCACTATTGTTTTTTGATTTTTTTTGTAAAATTTAATTTCACCATAAAAGGAATTTTCAACCTGAAATAAACTCAGCAGAATTAGGAGAAGCCCAGTCATCTATGTTAAAAAAGGATCTTCAAGTAGTAATGTGTTGAAATCAGAAACCCCACCACTCAGGCCTGTTTGCGAGGCTTGTTCAACTCTGTTTAGGCTGTTAGCCATATCGGTGTCATTTCGAAAAGCATCACGCACATACCCCCATCCGAAGTAAGAAACTGACATTAGGCATATTGCCAATGTGGAAAAAGATACGCCGGCAAATGAATTAACGGCTGATTTTCTTTGTTGAATTTTTATTTTTTGATTAACCATATCAAAAATGTCAATTTTAGAATTTTTTGCCATAGCCGAGAGTTCTGGAACTTTTGGTTTCTCGTTTTCAATTAAGTCACACAAGATTTCCTTGACTCTTCCAGGCTTTTTTTGCCCTTGGAGACCTTTTTTTATCTCAGTTAAGAAAGCTTCATTTTTATTTTCTGAAAAAAACATCATCTATTTATTATCCATATATTTTTTAAATTTTAATCTTGCTTTATGTATTCTCATCTTCACAGCAACAACAGAGCAGCCCAATATTTCGGCTACATCCAAATAGCTTAATTCCGGTTGAACAGCAAGCATCAAGGCTTCTCGCAAATGAACAGGCAACTTCATAAGTATGATTCCAATCTTTTCAGCTTGATCTTGCTGGTTCAGCGCTTGTTCGGGATTGAACTCCCTGGCGTCGCTTGGGTCAAAGGCATTGTTTTCCGAATCACCGGTGTCAAACAGACCCTCAATAGATCCCGGCCTTTTGTTTTGGGAGGTGAGCAATGTATTGCCCTGGTTTCTGGCTATTGTGAAAAGCCATGTTTTGAATTTTTGTTTTGTGTTAAATTTTTTAGCATACTTCCACACTCTGAAGAACGATTCCGCCGCAGCCCCTTCTGCTGTGGCCGGGTCTTTGATGTATATGCTCAAAAAGTTAAAGAGTGGCCCCTGGTATCTTTCAACAAGCTCATTCAAGGCATCATGATTATTTTTTGCAACTAATTCCATCAGCTTTTCATCCGCATATTCCTTTAAAGCCATACCAGGCTCCATCTTATACCCGTCCGTTCATGGCTTTGTTTCTGAAAAAGTTAAGTTTGGATACAGATTTTCTATTTAATATACTGGACACCTTTTTGAATGCATCAAAATTTGTGGAGAGGGTTGGGCAGTATTGTCCCGCATCGAATATGCAACACTGAAACACCTATCACCATGTGGTGAAAGAGTGTTGTCAAAAACAGGATTCATCCTAGTTGGAATGTCAGTTATGCTAGAGCCATCCCAGCCCATAGTAATACCACCATCCCATAGGTTGCCTTTTTCAAATCTGTGATTCAAGACAAAGTCAAAAGGAGCTTGGTGCTCCCACCAAAAAACATGTTTTTTGCCAGTTGGCTCTATCCCCAGGGATATTTTTGCAGCAGCAAGCCCAACAGGGTCATAAGCCATTGCAATTAGCTTTTCTGGCCCAGCCGTTAAAGGTGTTGAAATTGACCACTCTCTATAAACAATTGCATTTGCATAGAGGGCTCCTCCTGAATCGCTTTGGTATACCAGTGTTAGATATCCTGTAGATGGATTGATATCAAAATCAAATGTGTCAGTAATGTTTGTCGCCATGAATTGACTGCCTCCAGCCCAGTTTGAGGCCTGACCGCAATCGCTTGTGAGTAGGCAATGATAAAGCTTTAAACCCAAGCCTGCATTATCTGCTCGAGCAATTATCACAATGCTTCCTCCAGCGATTTTGATCACAGGAGATGTTCCTACTGCAGAAAAACCTGCCGTTGCTCCATCGATGGATGCCGGATTGCTCCAGTCGTTAACATCATAGGCAGCAGTAGTTAAATTTGTCAAAGGGTAACTCATGAATTCAAGGTCCATGTTGGAAGGATTAGATAAATCCCACCAATTTAACTGATACGCAAGTAAAAGCTCATTTGAACTTGTGTCGATTGTGACAGAAGGAGAACCTCCGCCAGGTGCTTTGTTTAGGTAGCTTCCACAAGCGCTTTCAGCACTGTTATTTTCCACAGCATCACCAGCAACCCATTGTCCATCCCAGCACCAATATGTAGTGTAGTTCACTAAAGAAACTAACTCTGCAGCAAAGATATGAAGAACACCAGTATTTGGAGATGCATTTACAGAGTTGTTTGAATCGATGATTGCAGTCACCCCGCTACACCCAATCCCCCCGCCAATTGTCATTTTCTCACTTGGATCAAACTGTCCACCAGCTTCTTTGTAAATTTCAAGCTGCCCCGAACCTATCCCACTTGAATTACAGGATAAGAGGTAATTCTCTCCTTGAAAATCATAAACATAATGCGTTTCTGAATAGATGCTAGGAGTTTGCAGCAATGGTTCAACGCTGGAATCCGGCCCAGTGTATCCAACTGGATGTGTAACACTTGAACCACCACTACCGCCACATGCGGATATTGCGAGAATTAAAATTGACAAAAGTTGAATAATTTTTTTCATAATATTTAGTTTACCACCTTATTACCTTCAACAAACAATATCTCAAGTTTGTTGTTTTTTTCAAAAAATTTATCAATATTGTTTTTCCATACACCCAGGTCAGCAATGTAACCCTTTTTAATTTTTCCAATTTTTTTCAAACCTATAGTTTTGGCAGGAACAGATGTGACTGATTTCAAAATTTCTTCATTTGTCATCTTCAAATCCCGCAAGGCCAGCCTCCCAATGTCTAACAGGGATGTGCAGAAAGATGATCCTGCATTCAGGTCTGTTGCCAAAAATACCTCAACACCAGAATCAATTAAAAATCTTGCATCTGGTTGAATGTTGGTGTCAAGTTCAATGTTGCACATGGGTAAAATCCCAACTGCAATCCCACTTTCAGATAGTTTTTTCACATCTCCAGTTTTCAAATGTTCAGCATGGTCAATTGATGATGCTCCATGCCTGACTGCAATGTCAACCCCATTCATTTCTGAAAATTGACCTGCATGCAATGTTATTTGATAGCCAAGCGAGCAGGCATGAGAAAGAAGGAATTCGGTTTCCTTTTGAGAGAATGCGCCGCTTTCCAAAAAGACATCAAATCTACTTGTTAGATTTTCCTGTCGTGCAATTCTGGCAGTCTCCACAACCTCTTCAAGATATCCCTTTCGGTCTTTTCCATCTGGAACTGTATGTGCCATTAGCAATGTTGGGACTATTCGTGCTTTCTTTTCTTTGGACCATTCTGCATACAGCCTTAAATGGTTTAATTCATCATTTTTAGACAAACCATAGCCGGTTTTTACCTCTATTGTTGTTGTGCCAGTCGCTTGCATTTTCGAAAACCTTTCATCCATGAGTTTCTTTAAGTGTTTGTTTGATGATTCACAGGTTTTTTGAACTGTATGCTTGATCCCTCCACCTGCTTTCAGGATATCGAGATAAGAAGCACCCTGTTTGCGCATTTCTTTTTCAAATTGCCGATCGCCCGCATGCAAAATATGGGTGTGCGCATCTATGAAGCCAGGCGTAATGAAAGATGTTCCAAGGTCAATATGTTCTATATCTGCATGATCTAATAATGATTGTTTGGCCTTTTCGCCAGAATTATGATTATGAATCAGGCCATTTTTGACATGTATTGAGTTAGGGCCATTTAAAACCCTTTCACCATCCCATACATTGCCATTTGTTATTAGCAGGTATTCCACATAAGAATCATATTGTCGCATTGTAGAATTTTTGATTATGAATCCAAAAAAAGCTTTTTCCAAATTAAAAAAAATATCAGAAGACTCTCATGCAATTGGTGACGTAAGTGCAATTGTGAGCTGGGACCAGGAGGTCAACATGCCTCCAAAAGGTTTAGAGAACAGGGGCAGAATGATGTCCTGGCTCGCGCAGCAAAGACATAAAAATGCGACCAATCCAGAAGTTGGAGAAGCTTTGAAGGCAACTCTTTCTGGTGATTGGAACGAAAAGGAAAAAGCTTGTTTGAGGGAATGGCAGAGAGGCTGGGATCTTTCAACCAAGATACCGGCTGATTTGGTGCAGAGATCAGCACTAGCCTCAGTCAAAGGGCACGAATCCTGGAAGTCCGCTAGGGAGAAGAATGATTTTTCTATTTTTAGAGATGACCTGAAGGAGCTGATTGACCTCAGCAAAGAGCGAGCAGAATGCATTGGCTACACAACTGAATCCTACGATGCGCTTTTGGACATGTATCAAGCCGGCATGAATGTTCAAGGCATCGATGCATTATTTACGAATTTAAAAAACAAATTAACCCCTTTGTTAGAAGAAATCCTTGATTGGCAAGGAGAGATTGAAGACGATCCTGTTGCAGGCCACTACTCACAAGAAGAGCAGAAAAAATTCTGTGAGTGGGGCGCTAAGCACATTGGTTTTGATTTTGATGCAGGCAGGATCGATACTGCAGTGCATCCATTTTGTTCTGGTGCTGGCCCAGGGGATATAAGGCTCACAACAAGATACAATCTTGAAAATCCTTTTGATTCTTTTTTTGGTTCATTGCATGAAACAGGTCATGGACTTTATGAACAAGGCTTGCCTTCGGGAAAGGATGAGTATGGAACACCATTGAGCGAGTCTGTTTCGTTAGGTATTCACGAAAGCCAATCTTTGTTCTGGGAATCAATTGTTGGCCAAAGTCCAGAATTTTGGGAATATGTGCTTCCTTTTTTCAAAGAGCATTTCCCCGGTAGGGCAGATTCGGTCACACATGCGCAGATCGTCAGAAGAACAAATAAAGTTTCAAGATCACTAATCAGGGTTGAAGCAGACGAGGTTACATATCCGCTTCACGTTATTTTGCGATTTGAAATCGAAAGGGACATTTTTAGAGGCAACTTATCCGTAGACGATTTGCCTGACGCCTGGAATCAAAAGATGCAAGAGCTTATCGGTGTAACCCCACCGAACAACACTTTAGGCGTGTTGCAGGATGTCCATTGGTCTATGGGTGGTTTTGGGTACTTCCCAACTTATGCTCTTGGACGACTGTATTCAGCTCAATTCACAGAAAAACTTTCCAAGGATATTCCAAGCTGGAAAGATGACATGGCCAAAGGTGATTGTTCTCCAGCCTTGAAATGGTCACGAAAAAACATTCATTCAAGAGGTTCGATTTACAGAACTGAACAATTGATTGAAAAAGTGACAGGCACACCACCAAGCGAAGAGCCATTCTTGAGTTATTTGAGAAAGAAATATAAGTCGATTTTTAGTTAGCTAAGTCGATATTCATATCAGAAGCATTTTGTATCGCGTCTTCGTAACCTGCATCTGCATGCCTTGCAACGCCAATTCCAGGATCATTAGTCAAGACCCTGTCCAATCTTTTTTCTTTAGACTTGGTTCCATCAGCAACAACTACCATTCCTGCATGCATGGACATGCCTGTTCCAACTCCGCCTCCGCTATGAAAAGACACCCACGAAGCACCAGATGCAGCATTTAGTGCAAAATTCAATAATGGCCAATCTGCAACAGCATCTGAACCATCAGCCATTGCTTCTGTTTCCCTGCTGGGACTTGCAACTGAACCAGTATCCAGATGATCTCTACCTATAACAATAGGGGCGTCAAGGGTTTTGTTTTTAACCATGTCATTCATTGCTAAACCTGCTTTAGCACGGTCTCCATATTTAAGCCAGCAGATTCTTGTAGGCATACCCTCAAATGGCACTCTTGTTTGGGCTAATTCAATCCATTG
>Ga0111541_10000118_pt1 | contig 23427 bp, 24 predicted proteins | sample Knorr_S7_td_DCM__FD_83039 | JGI IMG/M metagenome (GOLD analysis project Ga0111541, IMG submission 83039) | Marine microbial communities from Southern Atlantic Ocean transect - Knorr_S7_td_DCM_ad_131m_LV_B (version 2) (version 2) | ecosystem: Environmental > Aquatic > Marine > Oceanic | place...
ATATTTTTGAAGAGTATTCAAAAAATAACTTTTCGAATGCGAAGTTTTTAGCACAAGGAACACTCTACCCTGATGTCATTGAAAGTGAATCTAATGATAATTCTAATTCAGCCAAAATTAAAACACATCACAATGTTGGTGGGTTGCCTGAAAAAATGTCTTTAAAATTACTAGAACCGTTACGATATTTATTTAAAGATGAAGTAAAAACCATAGGAAAATCACTTGGTCTTTCTGAAGAATTACTGTACCGGCAACCATTTCCAGGACCTGGATTAAGTATAAGAATCTTAGGAGAAGTAACTAAAGAAAAACTAGATATATTACGAGATGTAGATTGGATAGTAATTGATGAAATAAAAGCTGCAAATCTATATCATTCCCTTTGGCAAAGTTTCGCTGTTTTAACTAATGCTAAAACAGTTGGAGTCATGGGTGATCACCGTACATATAGTTATGTAGTAGCAATCAGAGCAGTACAAAGTGATGATGCTATGACAGCTGATTGGGCTAAAATTCCTTACGAAACACTGGAAAATATTTCAAACAGAATTGTAAACGAAGTACCGTCAGTTAATCGTGTAGTCTATGACATAACCAGTAAGCCACCTGGCACTATAGAGTGGGAATAAATGAAAGTTCTTATTGTAGGATCTGGTGGTAGAGAACATGCAATTGCATGGTCTATACGTAAAACAAATAGTGAAAACCTTCAAATATATGTAGCACCCGGAAATGCAGGAACATTGCCTTTTGCTACGAATGTAAATATTCAAATTACCCAAATAAAAGAACTTACAACTTTTGCTAAAGAAAATAAAATTGATTTAACTATAGTAGGATCAGAAACTCCGTTAGATTTAGGAATTGTAGATATATTCAGAATGAATAATCTAAAAATATTTGGGCCATCAAAAAAAGCTTCTCAAATAGAATCAAGTAAAGAATTTGCAAAAAATATCATGAATAAAGCTAATGTCCCTACCGCCGACAGTATAACCTTTGACTCTTATGAAGAATCAATTAAATTTTTATCTGGAAAAACTCCCCCATTTGTTATAAAAGCTAATGGACTGGCTGCTGGAAAAGGTGTGACTATTGCTACATCACATGAAGGAGCGGCTGAAGCATTAGACAACTGCCTTAATAAACAAATTTTTGGAGAATCGGGTAAAACTGTTTTAATTGAAGAATTTTTAGAAGGTAAAGAATTAAGTATATTTTCTTTTACCGATGGGTATTACGTTTCACCTCTTGTAGCTGCATGCGATTATAAACGAATATATGATAATGATTTAGGCCCAAATACTGGTGGGATGGGAGGCTATAGTCCACCACATACCTTTGACAGTAGTTTAAATCAAGAAATAAACTCTACAATAATTACCCCTACTATTCACCAAATGGCTGAAAATAATACTCCCTTTTCAGGAATCTTGTATGGAGGATTAATTTTAACAAATCAAGGACCTAAAGTTATTGAATATAATTGCAGGTTTGGAGATCCAGAAGCAGAAATACTACTTCCATTACTGGACAGTAATTTATTCGAGATCTGCCAAGCTGGTGCAGAAAACTCTTTAAATCATTCAGAAATACGATGGTCAACTAATTCTAGTGTCGGGATAGTACTAACATCAAAAGGATATCCAAACGAATATGAAACAGAAAAAATTATTTCAATTGGAAATATTAAAGATAATTGTACAATATTTCATAATGGGACAAATATAGATGAAGAAAATAATTTGATATCTTCTGGAGGTCGTGTATTAACCATTGTCTCTACTAATAATACTATTGAAAATGCACGAAAAGATGCTTACGATGCTATCAAATCTGTTGATTTTATAGATTCTCATTTTAGAACAGACATAGCTAAAAGTACCGATAGATAAACAGTATGATAACTAACAGGCAATTTAAAATATATATAGACAAATTCAAAGAATTTCAATCTACACCTAATTACGAATTGATGTTTTCTAAAAAGTGGAAAAATTTCCCGAGGATTTCTGAATTATTACAAGAAGAAAATATAGAAAAATTAACTAATAAAGATCTCGAAGAAATTTATTCTACTTTACCAATAGGCCAAAAAAGTAAATCTAAATTTTTATCTAATTCTTTAGCTGATATACAAGAATGTTTATGGTTTTTGTTATGGGAAGAATTGTCATACGAAATGAGAGTGTGGGAATTTTTAGACGAAATGGGCGGCTATAAACTACTAGGAACTGATATAAATTTTACCAGTGGTCTTTTAAGTGCCCAAAATCCTGATTTATACGGGATTATAAATACAAATACAGTCAAAGGTTTTAAAATTTTAGGCCTGGAGCCCGATTTTTATAAAAATGAAAGTAAAGCAGGCATATTTCAGAAAAATCAGGAAGCATTATGGGAATTAAGTTACATTACAGAATTTAATAATTTGTTTCTTACTCATGATTTTCTAGAATGTTTAGCGAAAAAACTGATCACTTAGATTATTGAATCATGATACCAAAATCAATATACTTAATCATGCAACATTTTAAGTATGTGCGCGATTTACTTTTTTAGCTTTTTCATCAAAAACAAAAGGACAAAATAATGATAAAAGTCGGCATTTTAATTGGTAGTAAAACAGACCTTCCATATACAGAACCAACTCTGCAAATTCTTACTGAAATGGGAATAGAACATGAATTGAATGTTTTATCAGCCCACAGAAGACCACAAGCAGTAGCTGAGTATTCCCAACAAGCTAAATCAAAAGGAATAGAAGTAATAATTGCCATGGCTGGTGGCGCTGCAGCTCTTCCCGGAACAGTTGCAGCTTGGACAGAAATACCTGTTATTGGAGTTCCGCTACCGACTAGTGAGGTAAAAGGAATAGATGCATTATATGCAATAGTGCAGATGCCTCCGGGCATCCCTGTTGGATGTGTTGGTATTGGCGAATGGGGTGCAAGAAATGCAGCTTATTTAGCAGCTTCTATTGTAGGACTTCAAGACAAAGGAGTAAGAGATTTATATGAATCATATCGAAAAAACCTTCGAGAAAATTAATACATGTCTAAGAAAAGTATTACTGTATTAATTGATTTTGATGATACTATCACCACTACTAATATCGCACACATCGTATTATCGGAGTTTGCAGAACCCAACTGGCCAGAAATTAGACAGCAATTTATTAGAGGAGAAATACCTCCCGAGGGTTATTTTGAAACACCTTTTGAAAATATATCAGCAGAAAAATCTATACAAGAAAATCATATAAAACAGCATGCCGAAGTTAGACCAGGATTTACTGAGTTTAATAAATTTTGCGTAAAAAACGATATAGCTATTGCCATTGTCAGCAGGGGTTTAGACTATTACATTGAATCTGTTTTGGAGAAATATCAAATCACCAATATACCGATATTTGCAGTGCCAACACAATTCAATGGGGAAAAAATGAAAATTATATCAAAGTATACTGATGTGAATTGTAATCAATGGGGAATATGCAAATGCAGCGTCTTACAAAAATACCGTGAATCTAGTGACATAATTATTTATATTGGAGATGGACAAAATGACTTATGCCCTGCAAAAAAAAGTAATATTATTTTTGCGAGAGATGCATTGATAAGACATTGTAAACAAGAAAATATTGATTTTCATCGATTTAGTGATTTTACAAGTATTCAAACAGAAGTTATGAAAATAATAGAGGAAAATAATGATTGATAGATACGCAAGAGAAATAATGAAATCAATTTGGTCTGAAAAAACTAAATATGATAACTGGCTAAAAGTAGAATTGGCAGTTTGTGAAGCTTGGAGTGAAATCGGTATCATACCATTAGAAGATATGCAAAAATTAAAAAATGCCACATATAATATTGATCGTATTAATGAAATATTTGACCAAACAAAACATGATATGACTGCTTTTACACGTTCGATTACAGAACAAATAGGTGATGAAGGTAGATGGATACACTTAGGCATTACTTCAAATGATGTAATAGACACTGCCCAAAACATGCAATTAGTACAATCTGCAAATCAGTTACTAAGAGAACTTGAAAGTGCTATCACTGCTGTAAGGACAAAAGCAATCGAACATAAAGATACCTTAATAATGGGAAGAACTCACGGCATACATGCTGAGCCCACTACTTTTGGATTAAAATTAGCCCTATGGTGGGACGAATTAAACCGTTGTAGAACAAGATTAATACAAGCTCGTGATGGAATACAAGTATGTAAAATTTCAGGTGCTGTAGGAACTCATGCCACGATACCTCCAATAATTGAAAAAAAAGTTAGTGAGAAATTAGGCTTAGGTGTTGCTCCAATTTCAAATCAGATTATCCAAAGAGACCGTCATGCTCATTTTGTTACAACTATTGCTCTCATCGGTGCTTCATTAGAAAAATTTGGAACTGAAATACGATCTCTTCAAAGAACCGAAGTTCGTGAAGTTGAAGAACCATTTTCAGAAGGCCAAACTGGATCTTCAGCTATGCCACACAAACGAAACCCCGAGTTATCAGAAAGAATATGTGGTATTGCTAGACTTCTCAGAGGATTTTCAATTACAGCTATGGAAAATGTTGCTTTATGGCATGAGCGAGACATAAGCCACTCATCTGCCGAAAGAATAATATTGCCAGATGCATGTATGGGTCTTGATTACATTCTTTCTATCTTTACATATGTCATGTCTGGTCTTAGAGTTTATCCTGAATATATGATGCAAACTATTGAATCAACTCAAGGTGTTATTTTTTCTCAAAGAGTTTTACTTTCTCTAATTGATAAAGGATTAAGTAGAGAAAATGCCTATAGTATCGTTCAAAAAAATGCAATGAAATCATGGGATGACAAACTAGATTTCAGAGATTTGATTCGAAACGAAGAAATGGTAAAAACTGTATTAAATTCTAATGAACTAAATGAATTATTTGATTATAATTATTACACACAATATGTTAATGAAACTTTTGATGAGTGTGGAATATTAAATAAATAGAAAGGTAAAAAAATGTCATTACTAACAACCACAGATCTACCAAATCCAATTCATAAAGGTAAAGTTCGTGACACCTATGATCTAGGTGGCGGTTTCTTATTAATGGTTGCGACTGATCGTATATCTGCGTTTGACGTAGTATTACCTACAGGAATTCCAGAAAAAGGAATTGTACTTACTGAGATTTCAGCATTTTGGTTTAATAAAACAAAACATATTATTGATAACCATATGGTTGCACTATCAGAAGATCTTGCTCCCACATCTTCCCAATTCCAAAATATACCAGAAGAAGTATCTAAGAGAGGAATGGTTGTAAACCGAGCAAATAGACTAGACGTAGAATGTATTGTGAGAGGTTATCTTGCAGGTTCTGCCTGGGGAGAATATAAATCTAAAGGAACAATATTTGGGTCCAAAGCTCCAGAGGGAATGAAAGAAGGTCAAAAGCTAGAGACACCTATATTTACTCCTACAACAAAAGCTGAAATAGGTCATGACGAAAACATTACTATAGAAGAAATGAAAGGAATATTTGGAGAAGATCTAACAAATCAATTGGAAAAAATCAGTATTGAATTATACAATTATGCTAATGATTATTCAGTTTCAAAAGGAATAATACTTGCAGATACGAAATTTGAATTTGGTATGATTAACGATAAATTAACTATCATTGATGAGGTTCTAACTCCAGACTCTAGTAGATTTTGGGATTTAAGCACCTTTGAAGAAGGTAGCCAACCACCAAATTTTGACAAACAATTTGTCAGAGACTGGCTCGATACTAGCGGATGGAATCACGAACCCCCTGCTCCAGAATTGCCAGAAGAAATAGTGAATAAAACTATTGAAAGATATAAACTAGCATTTGAAATGTTAACAAAGGCGTAGGGAAATAATAATGCCAGATAATTTACAAAGTAAAAAAACACAATTAAGAAAAGAACGAAGAGAACGTCAAAAAACCAAGGGAAAAACAAAGAATTACTTTTTCCTATCTATTTCATTAATCATAGCAATACTGATAACCCTTTCTCTGTTTCTACCGTCAATTACCAGTACATCAAATCAACCTAACCAAGGTGGAACTAACAGAGCAAGTTATAAATCAGGAGTCGGATCACCGCAAACATTAATGGAATCTGCTAAACATAAAGATGGTGTTGATATTGAGTATAATACTGTGCCTGCATCTTCAGGAGATCATTGGTCTGTTTGGGCTAAGTGTGGTTTTTATAATGAAGAACAAAAAGAAGAGAATACCGTACACAACTTAGAGCATGGAAATATAGTTATGTATCATAATCTAACTCAAGCATCGCAAATACAAGAACTTAGAGAATTTACCAATGATTTAAATAACTCAAAAGATTGGTTAATAGTTAGCCCTTTAGAAAAATTACCTGAGGGGAAAATTTCTATGGTTGCTTGGGGTGTTATTCAAACATTCGACACAATAGATAAATCTGGTATTGAAAAATTCTTTGAAACCTACAAAGGTAACATTTTTAGTGAAGAGACGCGGAGTGTCGGGCGAGGCTTACCATGTACTGGAACACCAACATCAATGTCAAAATAAAATGTTGATTGCAAAAATACATATAACTCTAAAAGAAGAAGTAAGTGATCCACAAGGTATGACTGTCAAAGGGTCATTATCCCGAATAGGTATTAATAATATACATTCTGTAAGAATCGGAAAATATATTGAAGTTTCACTTGATACTGATTCACTCAAAGATGCTGAGGATCATGTAAAAACCATGTGCGAAGAATTATTAGCGAATCCAGTTATAGAACAATATACATTTGAAATAATAAATGTTTAAACAACTATAGTGAACCTTTTGTACTTGGAATAACATCACTAATAGCAGGGTCAATTTTAATAGCAGTTCTCAAAGATCTAGCCAATCCTTTAAATAAAGCTTCAGCTTTGTGATGAGGATCCGAACCTTCCAGCACCTGAGCATTCAAATTCATTCCTGATTCTATAGCAAATCTTGCAAGAAAGTGTTCTACTAATTCTCCATTAAAAGTCCCTATCATTACTCCTTCTAAATCTGTTTTAACAACAGAATATCCTCTCCCACTCAGATCTACAGCAACACGTGCCAATACTTCATCTAAAGGAATTAAAGCAAAGCCCATACGATAGATTCCTTTACTGTCGCCTAAAGCTGTTTTCAGCAGTCTACCAAGCATAATTGAGACATCTTCAATCAAATGATGTTCATCTGTAATATTATCTCCTTCAGCTATAAGATTAATATTAATTAATGAATGACGACTTAGTTGCTCGACCAGATGATTAAACATCGGATCACCTGTTTTTATTTGGTATTCCCCTGTTCCATCTAAATCAATTGAAGCTGTAATTTTAGTCTCTCGAGTTTCTCGAGTTTCACTTGCAATACGTTTTTTATTTTCTAATTCACTCATAAAGCTCTCCCATAGATATTGGATACCAATTTATTATTGTTTTATGAAATCTAATAGTTTTTGATTTTGTTCACGAGACCCTATACTAATACGTAGGTAGTTTTTTAATAGTTCATTTTCATAATAACGTACTAAAATACCTTTTGATAATAATCTATTATACAACTCAACTGACTCTAGGTTTACAATTTTTGTAAGTATAAAATTTGCATCAGATGGGATAGGTTCCATAAAAGGAATTTCTGACAATCGATCAAACATCCACTCTCGTTCATTTTTTATAATCTCAACTCGCTCAAGAAGTAACTCTAAATCATCTAAAGAAGCTTTCACGGCAATTTCTGCAGCAACAGAAATGTTGTATGGGGGTTTAATTATAAGTAAATGAGATACTAAACTCGGATTCATAATACCGTACCCTATTCTCATACCTGCTAACCCGGCCCATTTACTAAATGTACGTAGTATTACCAAATTAGAATAGTCATCAATTAGATCTATACATGTTTTACCTGAAAATTCATAATACGCTTCGTCTACTATGACTAATACATCTTTTTGTAAAATTTTTGAAACAAAATCTTTATCAATCAAACGTCCTGTTGGGTTATTCGGTGAAGTTAAAAATACAATTTTAACCCCATTATTAATTGCAGATAATATTGAATCTTCAGTTATTTCGAAATTTTCATCCATAGAAACTGAAATAGTTTCTCCCCCAACTAATTCTGTAAATGTTGAATACATAGCAAAAGTTGGAACTGGCTGACATATCTTATCACCAGGTTGAATAAAAAGTCTTATCAATAAATCTATAATCTCATCACTACCTGCCCCAGCAATTACCCTGTCAGGTGTAGTTCCTGCGTAATTGGCTATAGATTCTCTGAGTTTTTCTTGCAATGGATCGGGATATATATTGTAGTCCTTAAACTCAGATAATGCTTGTGCCACTTTGGGGGAAGGTCCAAACATATTTTCATTTCCGTCAAGTTTTACAATATCATTTTCTGATACACCGAACTTTTCAGCCATTATATCTGGTGGATAAATAGGAACATATGGTTGCATGTTTTGTAACCGAGGTATTATTAATTTATCAATTTTTTTCTGATTCTCCATAAAGCATAATTTCTATTAATATGTTATAGACGAATTCGAGCAGATTCCCTATGACCTGTCAAGCCTTCATGTTCTGAAATAATCATAGCAGTTGGTATTAATTCTTTTACAGTTTCATTATCCAATCCTATTATTGGCATGTACTTAATAAATTGTTGTGCTCCAAGATATGATGAATATCTTGATGTTCCAAATGTAGGTAATGTATGGCTAGGTCCTGCAATGTAATCTCCCATAACTTCCGCAGAATAATCCCCTACAAAGATAGCACCAGCATTGATGATCTGTTTCACCCAATCATTGGGGTTTTGAATATTTAAACAAACGTGTTCAGGTGCAATCAAATTAGAAAGTTCCACACACATTTCAACATTATCTACCAATATTAACGCACAATTATTATTTATAGATTCCTTTGCAATTTGGTTTCTATCTAAATTCTCTAATTGCCTATTGAGCTCAATTTCAACATTATTAAGTATATTTTCTGATGTTGTAATAAGAACAGGAAACGCTAATTCATCATGCTCAGCTTGAGCTAACATATCTGCAGCACAAAACTCTGGCCGAGCAATTTCATCTGCTATAACAACTGTTTCAGTTGGTCCAAATAATCCATCTATTCCCACTTCACCAAAAACTTTTTTCTTTGCTAAGGTAACAAAAATGTTTCCTGGACCACATATTTTATCTACTTTTGGTATTGTTTGGGTACCATATGCCATAGCTGCGATTGCTTGGGCTCCCCCAATACAATATACCTTATCAATTCCTGCAATTTGAGCAGCTGCAAGTATGCTATCATCAGGCATACCATTTATTTTTGGAGGAGTACATAAAATAATTTCAGGAACACCTACTGCTTTTGCTATCATAGAAGACATAAGAACTGTAGAAGGATAGGTAGCAGTACCTCCAGGGACATATAAACCTACTTTTTGCATAGGAACAACTGATTCACCTAGCCCTGTCACTGGATCAAACCAACTTGAAGGCATAGTACGTTTTGCAAATTCATAAATTCTTTTCGAAGATACTTTTAATGCATCAAAAAGTTCATTAGATATATTTTTTGCACCATTACTAATATCTTCATGATTGAGCTGTATTTTAGTAATATCAACTCTATCAAATTGATTGGTGTATTCAATTAGCGCTTGATCACCTTTCATTCGTACATTTTGAAGTATTTCATCTACAGAATCGTTATACTTTGATGAAACTGAATTTTGTGATAGTTCTCCAGCATTAGCTATGTTTCTATCTTCAATAAATGAGCGTGCAGCCTCAATACTTTTTATAATTTTCATAGTAAATACTCCTTTATCAATAATTGCCAGCTGCTTATTATATTTGATCTATATGCTTTTATTTCTGATTTAGGGACTTGATGATATAAATCATCTAAACTATTAGGTAGGTTGTTTATAAAGTCATTAGCCAAAGATTCTGCAATTTTGCTATCTTCATCTGGGTATTGCCTTCTTATCATAAATATTAATCTTCCCCAATCAAATGTATTGCTAAAAACCCGCTTAATTGTGTCAGTAAATTCTTTAAAAGATTGATTTGAGATAAAATCAATATTAATATCCTCAAAATTTATAGCTAATTCATTTACATAATCACTAAAGTTTTCATGAAGTAAATGAGTATTTCTGTCCATATCTAGTTGCATGGCCCTGTCCATTATATTACCAATAATTTTGTTTGGAAAAACTTTTCTGTTACCAAAGAATGGTCGATACATATCAATAATCCAGGTTTCATCTGCTACTAAGTGAAGTATATATCCTGCAAGAAAAGATTTTGTTACAGAATTCAATGATTTTTTATTTAATAAGTTAGGATTTTCTTTAAATAAGTTGTGTGTACCAGTTCCAATTACTTTATTTGATATGGGTACAAAATGAGTTTTATCCCGACTCATTTTGGTGATAATTCTTACATCAGGAGAACAACAACCTAATAAAAAAGAACCTAAATTGTTCGATATTAGTGATTCTTCCTCTAAACCTACACAGTCTAATCCAAAACCAATATGAGCCACAAGATTAGGCATTATTTTTTACCCGTAATATTATTCATCAATTTCGTAAATAAATTAGATTCACCTTCAAAAACATAATCAGGTTTATTTACAATAATATTTGAAGCGCCGATCTCTCGTAAATTGTCAGTAACAACTTGTAAATCTTTACGTTTTAATACTATGGCAAGACTGTAAGTACTATTACCATTAATAGTAAAAATTCTAGAAACTCGTGGACCTTGAAATCCATTTATGGTAACAGAGTTCAAAAACGTATTTGCAGCATCTTCTTCATTATTTGCATCTAAATTAAATGTTACGGTGAAATAATCTTTACCTTCCAAATAACCTTCTATCCTTGCAATAAATTTTCGTGCGGAATCTAACTTATGGGGTTCATTGTCTAGAGAGTTTGCACTAGCTATTAAACAAGCTTGAGATTCAATAATTGTACCATCTACAATTGGTTTTAATTGGTTTTCTCTTAATGTGGTTCCTGTAGATGTAATATCAACTATTATATCTGAAAACCCCATTAAAGGAGAAACTTCCAATGTACCAGACGAATAAATGGTTTTAAAATAATTAATCCCATTCTGGTAGAAAAATTTACTCGTTAATCTTGGGTATTTGGTCGCAACTCTTAATTCTCTGCCAGTGTGTTTAAATTCTAGAGCTAAATCAGACAAATCAGACATTGCAGATACATCTATCCAGCCCTGGGGAACAGCTATAACTAATTTACAGTTACTGTAATCCAAATCTTTAGCTACAACGAATGCATTACCATCATCTATTCTAAACTCTTCAAATCTATCTAGGCCAACTATACCAAGATCTGCGCTACCTTCTTCAATTTTACTAGAGATATCAGCAACTCTTTGAAAAAGAACAGTTACATTTTCAAGACCTTGTAACGATCCCAAGTATTGTCTTGAACTACCTCTTTTGACTGACATTCCTGAATTTTTTAAAAAATCCAATGTTGCCTGATACATTTCTCCGTCGCTTGGTAAAGCTATTTTTAAAACTTCACTCTTATCGTTCAATATATTACCTTCCTAATTCACTAATCATTTGCAATGCATCTAAATTCCATGCAAATCCTAATGCAGGAGTTGAAAGTTGATTATTCCCCAACACACTTATAAGATCATCATATCTTCCACCCTGACTAACAATAATATCTTCATCTCCATACTCTGAGGTTATTTGAAAAACCAAACCAGTATAATAAGGGATTTCTCTTCCCAAGGATAAATCGATCTCTATATTTTTTATTTCTGCAGATTTGATTAAGCCTATTAGATTCGATAAGTCTTTAATTGTTTCTGCCACTTTTGTAGAACAATTATTAGAAAGATAATTTAATACTTCTTTATAATCCCCAGTAAAGGAGATAATTTGATGTAAATTTTTTAATGTACTTACAAAACTATCCACAGATTGTGAATAAATTCCTTTATTCAAGAATCTAGTTTGTATTTCATCGATGGTTCTTACGCCTAAATTATACATCCCCATATTTGTTAAATAAGATTGTAATAATTCCCCTTTGTCTTTATTGGCAGATAATTCCCCATTAGCCGTATCGCTAATTAAACCTAATTTTAAAGCCATCTCTTTTAGTTTATTAATACCAGAATCACCCTCTTTAAGGATATTCAGATGTTCAGAAATAAAAAATTTCAGCCTATTAGATAGATTTAATTCATCAAGTATCTGATTAATTATTTCCATATGCCCTATTCGAATAGAGCAATCTTTCAAGAAAAGATTTGTCCCTTTAATAGCAGTCATAAGTATTTCTTTATCAGACGTTTGAGGTAAAGCACCTATAAATTCACATCCAACTTGTGTGAATTCTCTAAGATTATTGCCATTATCAAAACTATATCTGAAAATTTGTCCATAATAAAATATTTTTGTTGCAGCTGATGGATCGATATCTTTATTCAAAAAAGCTCGAACTACTGAGGACGTAAATTCAGGTCTAAGACTTATATTTCGCCCCCCAGGATCAATAAATGAATACATCTTACTTGCAAGTGTACCTCCTGATTTTTTCAACAACAAATCTGTTTCTTCTAATAGTGGCAGATCTATTTGTTCGAATTCACAGCTTTCTAAAAATTCCGCAAGAGAATTTAGCATTATTCGCTTAGTTCGAGCTCGAGAATCGAAAACATCTTTCATACCTTGTAATGGTTTTAAAGATTCCATATTTACCTTACCGATTAGGTGTTAATTATATTTAAAACTAATACATTCTAAAGCAAAGCTTCCAAAGAAATCAAACTCGATATACAATTTATAAAATAAGTCGATTTTTTATATGGTCATAAATTGAAAAACCAATCACCAAATATAGCTGAACAATTAACAAAAACTCCTGTAAACCCAGGTGTTTACCTTATGCAAGATAGCAATAATCAAGTTTTATATGTAGGTAAGGCAAAACATCTAAAAAATAGGATTAGATCCTATTTTAATTCATCTTCAAATTTGTCTCCTAAAATCCAACAATTAGTTCATAAAATTGAGAGATTTGAATTTATAGTAACTGAAACTGAGACTGAAGCATTAATTTTAGAAAACAACCTAATTAAGCAGCTAAAACCTTACTATAATGATCGCTTAAAAGATGATAAAACTTACCCCTTTATAAAAGTAACATTACAAGAGAAGTTTCCAAAAGTTTTATTTACAAGAAACATTAAAAATGACGGATCAAAATATTTTGGTCCATTTACTAGTGCAAGATCGGTAAGAACAACTATGAATTTATTGAAAAAGTTATTCCCATACCGGTCTTGTACAAAAACTATAACAGGTAAAGATGAAAGACCATGTCTAGATTTTCATATTAATAGATGCGTAGGACCTTGTATTGGGGCAAGCAAAAGACAAGACTATAATGAAATAATAAATCAAGTAATCCTTTTTTTAGAAGGAGATAAAAAAGAAGTTATAAGGCAATTAAAAACTGCTATGGAAAAGTCTTCTGTAAATCTTGAATATGAAAAAGCAGCAAATTATCGTGATCAAATACATTCCATTGAACAAATTAATGAAAAACAAAGAATATTTAATGCTGATAAATCTAACCAAGATATTATTGGAATTCATTTAGCTAGTAATGAAGCTGCAATACAAATTCTTCACATAAGAAATGGGAATATGATTGGGAGAAACCATTTTATTATGGAATCAATTATGGACAATAAAGAAAATATTATTGCACGAGAATTTATTGAGCAATACTATAATTTTTATCATGAAATTCCGTCTGAAATTATCGTACAAACAGAATTAGACACGGATAAAGAAATTACCAAAGAATGGTTAAAAACAAAAAAAAATAAACCCGTGAAAATTACTGTTCCTTATCGAGGTGATAAAAAAAAGTTATTGAATCTTGCTATACAAAACGCAAAAGAACAATACAACAGTAATTTTATCGGAGAAAAAATACAACTTGAACAAGTTAAAGACTCTCTTATCGAAATCGAAGAGTCATTAGGATTAAATAAAATTCCTACACGAATAGAATGTTATGATATATCGAATATTCAAGGAACAAATCCTGTTGGATCTATGACTGTATTCATTGATGGAAAACCTAGTAAGTCGCATTACAGAAAATTTAAAATTGCAAATGTTAAAGGTATTAATGACTATGAAATGATGAAAGAAGTATTATCAAGACGCTTGCGAAATCTAAAAGACACAACCAAAACTGAATGGAATGATAAACCGGACCTCATAATTATAGATGGTGGGAAAGGCCACCTGAATGCTTCTCTACAAACATTATTAGAACTCGGGCAATATCCTGACATCAGTATATGCAGCCTTGCCAAAAAGAAAGAGGAGATATTTATACCAGAACAGTCAGAATCGATTATTTTATCTAGAAACTCTAAAGCATTGCATTTATTTCAATTTATAAGAGATGAAGCACATAGATTTGCAATTACATTTCACCGTTCTTTAAGAAGTAAAAAATCTAACTTATCAATTTTAGATTCCATACCAGGAATTGGTCCTAAAAAAAAGTATTCACTATTAGAAAAGTATCAAACGATTAAACAAATAGAAAATGCAAGTATTGCAAATATATCTAAACTTTATGGATTTAATAATGACTTGGCGCAAAAAGTTAAAAATACGATTAATGAATGGAGAAAATCTCAACAAGAAATATCTCGTAAATTAATTCAAAAATAGTAATCTGAACTAAGTAAATACGCGTTTCATAAACTCTACATCCAATTCAGGATAAACTGGAAAATTATTTAATAAATTAATAACAGTACTTTTTGCTTCATTCGTAATGGATTCAGCAATATTGTAATTAGCCTTACTGAATGAGCCAGCATTTTTACCTCGTTTTATAGTGTCAGGAGTAGTATTAGTTAAAACTTTTCCAAAGACGCTTGCTATTTCTTTCATTTCATTGTTACCCATACCAAGCGTTGTAATTGCAGGAGTACCTACTCTCAGACCACTGGTATACCAAGCACCATTTTTATCAAATGGCAATGAGTTACGATTGATTGTTATACCAACATCACGTATGGCTTTTTCAGCTTGCCTGCCGGTAAGATTTAATTTAGAAACATCTATTAATAAAAGATGATTATCAGTGCCGCCAGTAAGTACATCTAAACCATTATCTATACAAGCTTCAGCAAATGTCTTAGCATTATCCACGATTGATTGTGTATATTGCTGAAACTCAATGGTATTTGCTTCAGCAAATGCTACAGCTTTGGCGGCCATTACATGAGGCAAAGGTCCTCCAATAACTAGTGGACAACCTTTGTTTACATAATCAGTATATTCATTCTTGCATAAGATCATTCCACCACGTGGTCCCCTAAGTGTTTTATGAGTAGTAGAAGTGACAATATCAGCATATTCAACTGGATTGTATTGATCAATTAATGTTTTACCTGCTACTAGACCAGAAAAATGCGCCATATCAACCATTAAAATAGCACCAACTTCATCTGCAATCTCTTTCATAATTTTGAAATCTATTAATCGTGAATATGCACTATAACCTGCTAGTAAAATCAAAGGTTGAAATTTTTTAGCTTGTTTTCGTATAACATCATAATCTAATAATTTAGAGTCTTTATCAACGTCATAATTTTCAACCTGAAACATCCTAGATGAAACGTTATGCCGATAACCATGACTCAAATGACCACCAGAATAGTAATTCATAGCTAATAATTTTTGATTTCCAAATAATTGTCTCAATTCAGACCATTCAGAATCAGAGAGTGCAGTGATATCTTTTTTATCAATTTCTTGTAGATAAGGTTCTTGTACTTTTGTACTAAGAATAGCCCAGTAAGCAATTAAGTTTGCATCAGCTCCTGAATGCGGCTGTACATAAGCATGATCAGCATTAAATAGCTGTTTGGCAAGATCAGATGCTCTTGCTTCGACCGTATCAACATTATCACAACCGGCATAGAAACGATGGAATGGGTAACCTTCAGCATATTTATCGGTAAATAAATTGGCTTGTGCCATTTGGACTGAAATTGATGAAAAGTTTTCACTAGCAATCATTTTAAGATTTGATCTTTGATCAATTAATTCCTGAATTACAGCTTGTGAAACTGCTGGGTCAATTCTATGAATCAATTGCAGAGAAGCAAGATATGCAACAGAATTAAGTATTGCTGGATCATTTAGGTTAGAGAATTCATCTTTTAAAATTGTATTAATATTTGCAACCATAATGTATCTCCTATCGTATTAATAATATTATACGATATAAAGAAGCTATATGATTTAGTTTATTTATGAGATTACGGTTAATTAATGTTAGTTTGGTCAGGATGAAAACTAAAATCATCATTAGGCATAGTTAATTTTATTGCTTTAAGTAAATTAATAGCAATATCTATATATTCAAGGGATAGTGGCGCTGTTAACTTAGCATCTCCAGCTCGTAGAATTAAAGCATCTACATCACCTAAATCAGCAATGTTAGAAGAGTCTGGAAGTGATGAGGGAATATTAAGACTGGGAGTTGGAATGGAAACTTCGGTTTCTGTAAAATTAACAGTGTGATGTGAAAGAGCTCGGGAAGCATCATTAAGATGTTTTTGAATCAATGTAAACCTTTTAATGATTTCAGGTTTATCAGCTCGAGTAATTTCTTCTAATGCAACCAAAAGTGTTTTATCATCAGGTGCTTCACCTTCAAAACGGTCGTATAAAGCAAATAAAAGGTCCACTCGTTTGAAGGATTGGGAAGTAGCTTGCAATCTTTCTGATTCGTTAGCTGGATTAATTATACGTTGAGCAAGATCTGAAACTCTCAACTCACCACGTCCTTCAACTAGTCCAAAATCACGTAAAGCAGCGATTTTGGCAAATAAAGTACCACTGTTCTCTGCCATACCTAATTCCCAAGCTAGACCTTTAACACGGATTGAACCTTTAAATTTATTGAGTATTCGTGCTGAAATTTCTATTGCATCGCTAAATCGTATATCCGGATAAGAATATGTACCAAGTTTCGCCATAACTAACCTCCGTTTACATCCAGGTAATTGCTAAATATTCTGCTTAACTATCTTAAGTTTTAAAAAATATTATAGATAAATTTACTGATATTTAAGATTCTTATAATTACCACTAAATTTACTGTATAATCTACATTAACTCCTAACTTTTGTCAACATCTTACTATTTCTTGCTTTAATATTGCTATATTCTTACTGTTTTTATCTTAAATATTCTACATTATTACTATATACTTGCCATTTACTCCTAAATAATCTTAATACTATCTGGTGATTCCCTAAAATATTACTGAAAGGTATGAATTTATGTGTTTATTGTATATAATCTGTATGATTATAGATTTAAGGGGGATATATGCGGATCTTATACACTTTAACAACATGCCCTACTTGCATGCAGCTTAAGTTAGACTTAAAAAAGAATGGTAAAGAGTATGAAGAAAGACAAGTTGATAAAAATCAGGAATGGCTTAATGAAGCACTAACCTACGCCGACACAGTTCCTATCATGATTGAAGATGAAACTGTAACTGTAGGATTTAATGGAAGTATGGGTTGAGAAATCGAATAATAGTCGAGTTCGACTATACAAACAGCCCTAGAAGACACTTTTATGACTATTTGAGAGGAAAAGTACATAATGACTAATATAAATGCCGTAGTAACAATCGATAGATATAATTCAGGTCTAAACTATACTGAGTATCTATCCAAAATCAATGTAAATAAAGAAAGATTTGAAGAATTTTATCAAAACTTTGATCTACCTAATGAAATTAAAGATATTTTTGTAAATGCACAAAAAAGTAACGGTCCTTTGAAAATTTTAGTTATTGGTGAAGATTGGTGTCCAGATGTATATAGAGGTATGCCGGTAATGGCAAAAATTGCATCTGAGTGCAATATTGAAATGAAAATATTTGCCCGTGATGAAAATTTAGATCTCTCAGACCTATTTCTTAAGGATGGTCAATATCGATCTATACCAGTTTGTGTATTCTTTACAGACAAACTTGAATATATAGGCCATTGGATAGAACGTTCTAATAAAGCTAATGAAGAACGAAAAATAATTGAAGAGGAAATAATAAAAGAAATGCCAGATTCTGAAGAACAGGTTATCCGAAGCGAACTTAGACAAAGAACCCGAAATAAATACCCTGAATGGCAAATAGAAACTGCAAAAGAATTAGCTAACCTTTTATAGTGTTTTTTTGTAAAATATTTAAATTAATATTGTTAATATCTAAGTTATTAATACTCTGATATGATTATTGTATGAGAATTGCTCAAAATTCAATTTTAGTTTTATTATTTATTTGCTCATTAATTATAACTTCTTGTAATTCAGAAGAGCCTATTTCAGAAAATATTCCCGATATAGAAGCTACAGTTCAAGCACGATTAGATGAAGCAGTTCGAATTGCAATACTATCAACTCCTACGCCTACACCAATTCCAACTCCTACTCCTACTCCAACTCCTACACCAACCCCTATTCCAACCCCTACACCTACGCCGACTCCTATACCAACCCCTACTCCTTTGCCCTTACCAACTCCCACACCAATGGTAGTTGTTGTTAGAGCAGATCAAGCAACTATACCTGAATTTAACCCTTTATCCTCTTCAGAAATGAAAAAAATGCTATCAATTATTTATGAAGAAAATCCATCTGCTTATTCAAGTTCAACTTCATTTTCATTAGACCTTAACTCTGGGAATATGGAGGCAAATACTATAACTACTGACTATACAGATGAAATAACTTCTATTTTTAACACAGGATATTGGTTAGTTACCGGTCAATCTCCATTATCTTATATACCGTCGGTATTGCCAAAAAGTGAATGGCCTTCTGATGTGGATGATATAGCTTCGGGATATTGTTGTGAGCAAAAAAATACACAAATACAATTTATAGCAGACAGAAATGGGTCAGTTACAGAAGTTATTGACACCTTAGCACATGAAGTTGGTCACGCCAGACAAACACAACTTCGGCCAGGTCAGATATATTCAGATAGATTAGATTTTACTGAAGCTCTAGCTTTCTTAATGCAAGCATCGATAGTAAGAGCTATAGGTGAATATACTGAACTAAATACAACTGGTATATCACCAAATGTTTCAATTAATACCAATGCATTTGATGAAAATGCTAGCACTAAGCAATATAGTATTTCTGATTATTTATACTTTTGGGGTAATAATTTAAAAAATGTTACCACAGAAGGAAAAGGTAGTCATGAACGTGCTAAAAACCTATTATGGTTAATTTTATTATTTGATTCTGAATTTACCGAATATAAAAACAAACTACTACAAACAAACGCTACTTACCTGAATTCAAACGAGCTTTATACTATATATAATTACCTATTGAAAAAAGATACTGTTGAAATTGCTCCATATACAAATGAGTTATTAAATCGTGCTTCAGAAACTGAAAACCTTATTACTGGAACATTGGTTAAAAGAGTTAGTGCAGATATAGAATACGAAGGTTTTATAACTGGAACAGGATGGGAAACTGCGGTATTAATTCCTTAAATTACCACTGAACAAACATTGGCATAATTACATGAATGTACGACTCATCTCCTACTTGTTTAAAAACACCTGGGCTAGAAGGACTAGTTGTTTCAAGTATTACTTTATCAGACCCAAGTATATTCAACACATCACTCAAGTATTTGGAACTAAAAGCAATTTTTGATTCATCACCTTCTGTTTGAGCAATGATTTCTCCACTATTGTCACCAAGTTCTTCTGCTCTAGCAGAAACAATTAATTTATCTTCTTCACCAGTTCCTGGAGAAACCTGTAATCTCACAATTCCACTACCATCTCTTGCAAAAATAGAGGCAGACCTAGTAGCTCTAGAAAATTCATTCGCATCGACTATCGCTCTAGTACTATAGTTCTGTGGAATTAATTGGTTATAATTTGGAAAAGAACCTGCAAGCAGTTGTGATGTTAATTCAATTTCTCCAGATTTAAAAAGAACCTGATTCTTTGTTGGAGTTATACTCATTTGCACATCAGTTTGGACATCTGCAATTATACGTTCTAATTCACGAAGTGTCCTTGAAGGTACAATAAAATCAATTGATTCTGATATACCAGAGTCTATAGAAGATTTGTGTACTGCCAACCTGAATCCGTCAGCAGCAGCGAATGTAAGTTGGTTTGACTGAATCTCAATCTGAACTCCAGTTAGAACTGGTCTTGAATCTTCTGTAGCTGCTGCAAAAGCTACTTGATTTATTGATTTACGTAATGTTGCTGCTGGTATTGAAACAAGTACATCACCATCGACAGTAGGAATTGGGGGGAATTCTTCTGCAGAAACACCTAAAATTCGACATTCGAACTTGCCAGAGTGCAATTCAACACCTAATGGAGAATCAGTAAGTGTTATAGTAACTTCTCCAGAAGGTAATGAATTAACAAAATCGGAGAAAAGTCGTGCTGGGATCGTAACTTCACCTTCTGTTTCAATGGAAGCACCTATCCATGTAGTTATAGCTATTTCTAGATTAGTAGCCGTAAGCTTAAGTCTTCCGGAATCTGTAGATATAAGTATATTTTGGGTAACAGGCAAAGTTGTCCGCGTTGCGACACCTCTACCAACTAATGCCAATGCTCTACTTAAATTTTCTTGCAAGCATGTTAATTGCATAGATTCCCATCCTTTTTTCCTATACCTATATACCTCTTATGTAATATTAGGCTACGTTTATTGTTCCTACCATACCTAAAGATTCGTGTGGAACACAATATAATTTAAAGCTTCCTGCAACACTGGGTGTGACATCTTGTGTAACAGTTTCTCCAGCATTAACATAAACTTCAATACCTAATTCGTCCACATTAAATGTATGAAATTCATTTACATCAGTAAATTCAAGGGTATATGTTTTGTTTAAAGTCCAATCATAAGTTTCTGGTTGAAATATATATGGATTTTCTTTCTGACCTACCTTAACTAATTCTCCAGCACCTGAAGAAGCTGAAGATGCCGAGGACGTATCTGAAGTTGAGGCGGTTGTTGCTTCAGAATTATATGAAGAATTAGTTTCTGGGAAATTCATATTCTCATTAGGGTCTTCCTCTTCAGGATTACATGCTATAAAGGTGATTGAAAAAGTAAGAATTAAAAGTAATTTAAACGAATTGTGGGTTAAAAAAGATACCATAAAATATTCACCAACCTATCTAAAGTTTATAAAAATTACATATAAAAATTATACCAATAATTGAAAACTACTGTCTAGACAAATGATTATGATGTTTTGAATAGTTTATATACCGATAAAACAGGAAATTATATAAAATAAATTATATATTCTGTTTAATTTAGAAGAGTTTATTGGCAAATAAATTCTAAATTTACAAGCTATTAAAATTATATTATAATCATTAATATTCTGTTTAACTTAGAATTTAATCTGTATATAAAAATCATCATTTTCTACAATTAAGAAGGAATACATGCAATAACCATAATTTCTACTAAAAGTTCTTCTCTATTAAGCATAACTTCCACTGTTGCTCTAGCAGGTTTGTTATTTACAAAATATTCTCCATAAACTTCATTATATTCTGATAAATCTTCTCTTTTGGTAAGATAAGTCGTTGCAGAAAGTACATTATCGAGAGATGTCCCCGCCTTCTCTAAAATGACTTTAATCCTTTCGATGGTATAACTGGTTTGTTCCCTTATACCATTTCCTAATTTACCAGTCTCAGGATGCGTACCAGTTTGACCAGAAACAAACACTAAGTCACCAAACTTAGTAGCTGCAGATAAATTTGGATTAGATCTTTCCATATCGAGTTCTATTATTTCTTTTTGTGGCATCATGACCCTCCCTCTAATTTAATTACCTTATTGTACCGCTAACTTTAAAAAATTATTCTTCTCTCAAGTTGTTTTTTCTTACATTCATAGGTAAAATGGCTAATATTCAACTAAGCCCCAGTAGCTCAGTGGATCAGAGCATCGGACTTCTAATCCGTGTGTCGTGGGTTCGAGTCCCACCTGGGGTACCATTAATAATACTCCCTACCCTAACTTACTTTTCGAAAGGAAAAATAGATGGTTAATAAAAAATTTGATGACGACAGAGCGTTTAACTTTTTCCCAGTAAATGACAGAGGAGCAAAACCAAGGACAAGCGGAATTACTGAAATACGAGGACCCAATAGTCTTTGGCCTGTTGGTCCTAATTATATGGAAGATATATTCAAACTCTATGGATATTATGTTGATTCATTCAAATTTGTTGGAGGAACTTACAGATTGATTCCTCGTGATGTTGTAAAAGAAATGATTGATTTATGTCATAAATATGATGTTATGGTATCTACCGGAGGGTTCACTGAAAGAGTCCTTAAAGGGCCTGATGAACATTTAGATTTATATTTAAAAGAATGTGTTGATCTTGGATTTGATATTGTAGAAATATCAGAAAATAAAATATCCATTGATTATGAAGATATTATACGGGTAATTAAAAAAGTTAAAGAATATGGATTAAAACCAAAACCAGAAGTTGGAGTCATGAGATCTAGTGGATATGGTGGTGATGCAGATTGGGCTGTAGCTAAAGCGGCAAAATATCTAGAAGCTGGAGCATATCTTATTATGATGGAATCAGAGGGTGTTACAGAAAACAGTGATATTGGGACAAAAGGCGGTAGTGCTGAAGGATCTATTGATAAAGAATTATGGAATATGGGTATTGTAACAAAGTTTATCAATGCACTCGGTTTAAGAAATATTATGTTCGAAGCTGCTGAAAAAGCAGTATTCACGCATTACATTGAGAATTACGGGCCAGGTGTAAATCTATTTATAGATAACAGTCAAATAGGTGCTTTGGAAAACGTTCGATCTAATGTCTTCTTCGGGCCTGTAGTAGAAAACACTACCACATACAAAGGATAGGCTATGGATATTCAATCTTTAATGAATAAGATAGATGAGCAGCGAGAAGATTTAATTACCTTGCATCAAGAATTGGTAAAAATACCTTCTGTTAATACAGGTTTTATGCCAACAGGAAATGAAACTGCAGTATGTAATTTCGTAAAAGATTGGTTAAAAAAACAAGGGATTGAATCAGAAATCCTTGCTAGAGACCCAGATAGAGGCAATATTATTGCAAGTATTGAAGGAAAATCCAAAACAAATGGACTCCTTTTCATGTCACACACTGACGTAGTACCTGTTGAAGATATCGAAAAATGGG
>Ga0111541_10000123_pt1 | contig 23142 bp, 12 predicted proteins | sample Knorr_S7_td_DCM__FD_83039 | JGI IMG/M metagenome (GOLD analysis project Ga0111541, IMG submission 83039) | Marine microbial communities from Southern Atlantic Ocean transect - Knorr_S7_td_DCM_ad_131m_LV_B (version 2) (version 2) | ecosystem: Environmental > Aquatic > Marine > Oceanic | place...
CGAGACAGAAGTTGCTCTTGTTGCTCCTTCTATAGGTTAATGGAAATTCTATTTCTAGTTGCTGCCATAGGCGGTGCAGCATTCGGTGCGTATCGGATGACACCTAAGAATTAATATGATATAATAGGAGGGTTAATACCCTCCTTTTTTAATGGAAATATCACGAGAAGAATTAAATTTATTTCCAACTCCAATTTCTTTATATGATCTTTCTTATTTGGATTTGGATATTATATTTGAGAATATTGAACATATAGAAAAGCGAGAATTTCATTTGTTGGATAATGGTGGAACAGATTATCATCTTAATGATAGATTTTTGGATAGACCTGACATACTAGAATTAAAAGAAGCTATAGAGTATTGTATTGATGATTTTGCTAAACGAGTGGGATATACTCCTCTTCATCTAACTAGTAGTTGGTCTAATATAACTGATATTGGTGGTAAATTAGAATTACATCGTCATGAACGTTCTATAGTCAGTGGTGTGTTTCATCCTAAAGTTGATGAACCAATAAGACCTTTATTATTTAAAGACCCTATTTGGATGTATAAAATGGCTGAAGAATATGATTTTCCTCATACAGTTCCATACCCTAATTTTTTTGACGCAATTCCTATTACATCTGGTCTATTAGTATTATTTCCTAGTTGGTTAGAACATAAAACTGATAAAGAAATTGGTAGAAGATCTTGTATTAGTTTTAATACACGTTTTACTAATAGATGGAAACAGTAATTAATAAATAATTTTAACTCGCAATAGTTCATGACTATTCCTCATACTCCGAAGGCTTATGTGTTTAACTTACAAACTACAAGTTCATCAGAAGCAAAGCGGTTATGGAGGCGAGATATAAAAGAAAATTGGAATTATGAGTGTGCATACTGTGGTGATGATAACCATCTTACTATAGATCACATAGTTCCAAGAGCAAAAGGTGGACCAGACTTTACTAAGAATGTTGTCTGCTGTTGTCATTCATGTAACCAAGATAAGGGACATGAAGATTGGGAAGAGTGGTTCTTCAGTCAGAAATTTTTCTCACTAGAAAGATACCATAAAATTAGAAAGTGGATGCAACCTGATCCTCCACAGGATCTTTTTCAGTATCGTCCCAGAAGGAATAATTTAACTTGAATAAATAAATTAGCAGTATATACTGCTTTTTATAGGTACATACCGAATGAATATAAATGGGAACTCCATTAAGGATTAAAAGGTCGGCTGTCCCTGGAAAGGTTCCAGCAGTTACCGACTTACAATTAGGTGAATTAGCTCTTAATACTTATGATGCTGAGCTATACACACTACGCTATCGTCCAGGTATCGGGACAGAAGTTGTTAAGATAGGTGGTGCATCTGTACAAAATATTTTATATGTTAATAAAAATGGAGACGACAGCAATACAGGACTCACACTCGCAGACGCAAAAGCAACAATCAAGGGAGCAGTCGGAATTGCTTCAGAAGGAACTACTATTAAAGTTGCTTCTGGAACTTACATAGAAGATAATCCAGTTAAAGTTCCACCTCAGATTAGTATAGTTGGTGGAAGTTTAAGAGAAGTAAGTATAATACCTCAAAACGCAGATCAAGATTTATTCCATGTATCACCAGGTGTCTTGGTTAGTGACTGTTCTTTCACAGGAACAATGGATGTTGGAAAAGCAATAGTTGCTTTTGATCCTGATAAGATTCAATATAGTGATCAGTCACCATATATTCTTAATTGTACTAACTTTGTTACCAATAGTATTGGTATGAAGATTGATGGTAGTCATCAGATTGGACCATTTAAAGCAATGGTTACTGACTCCTTCACTCAATATAACCAGAACGGTATAGGTGTTTCTATTACCAATGAGGGATATGCTCAGATAGTTTCTATGTTTACTATCAATACAGATGCTGCTGTTTTTACTGGATCTGGTGGGCAATGTGATCTTACAAACTCTAACTCTTCATTTGGTAATTATGGATTAATTGCTGAAGGTATAGGACCTCATCAATATACAGGAACCATTGCTTCAACAGCAGCACCTAATGCTGATAGATTTGAAATTAATATGACTGCTCCTGATTATAGTATTCGGGATGCTATCTATGATAATGTAACTGGTCTTACTACTATTTCAACATACACTAATCATGGATTCAATGTTGGAATGGGTGTTACTTTAAATAGATTGGGTTTTGGTTGTACTGAGGGTGATTACGCACATATATTCCAATATGGATCTTCATCAAGCAATTCAATTAATATTACAGGTGGTAATCAGGTAACACCAACTGCTGCTGCTTATAATCCAACATCTGGTTATCTAGCATTGACAATTGCTGGTCATGGATTGTCTGGATCAACAAATCATACAATTTCTACTGCTACATATACACCTACTACTGGACTTTTATCCGTAACCATTAATGGTCATGGATTTAATAATGGTGATTATATTAGATTTGATCAAGAATCAATAACTTTCACTTGTGCTAAAGATAGTCATGCTACAGAACATTCTTATCCTAGAATAACTGATCCTGTTTATAATAAGTGGTTACAAATATCAAATAAAACTTTAAATACTTTTGATGTTAATGTTGGAATCTCTGAAGATACTACAGAACATTGGTTTAAATCAGCTTCTAATAATGGTATTACGAAAGCTAATGATACTCTTACTATTGATGCTAACTCTTTAGTATTTACTTGTGCTAAAGATAATCATGCTACAGAGCATTCTTATCCGAGGACAACTGATCCTTCATACAATCAAATTTTGGGTGTAGAGACTGTTAGTACTGATGTACTAACTATTAATGTTGGTGTAGCAACTCATGAACAATTCCCAGATAAGTATGGTAATGTATTTACTGTAGAGGAAATTATTGATGATAAGAATTTTACCACTTATGTTGGACCTAATAGATTCTCTCATGACTATTTGGGTGGTGGTAAAGCATCGATGAATTTGATAAGACCTTTTGATGGAAAGGTAATTTATTTTGATGATTTATATAATACTATTGGTAGAGTAAAGATTACAAATCCAGGTAGTGGATATAATAATCCACCAACGATTACTATAGATCCACCTAGTACTGCTAATACTTGGGGTGTTAAAGCAACTGCGACTGCTACGATAATTGGAGATCATCTTGATGAAGTTACAATTATCTCTAGTGGTAGAGGGTATACTTCTCTTCCAGAGATTGTATTTTCGACTCCAGATGTAGGAATAAATACAGCAACAGCTACGATAGAATTATTACCTTCTTATTATTCAGTTAAAACATCTACTCCAATATCATCTGGAATTTGTACTGTTACCATTAATGAGAATGTACCATACGCTGTTGGTGTTGGATCAACGACACCATTCTATAGACAAAGTAGAATATTAGCATCCAGTCATTCATTTGAATATATTGGTAGTGGGGTTGATCCTATTAAATCACTTCCTTCTCGTGGTGGTGTTCCTATACAGGAAAATGAAGTTGATAATCGTGATGGTGGATTGGTAATTTACACTAGTACTGATCAAGGGGGAAACTTTAGGATAGGTGAGGGTGTAAAGATAGATCAAATCTCTGGAACAATTACAGGTAATTTTTATTCTAAGAGTTTATTCGCAAATGTTACACCATTAATTCTAGCACTAGGAGGAGAATAATAAAATGGCTTTACCATTAAATGTATTTCAAACAATAACATACGTAGCACCAGCAGCTAAGGTTGGAATTTATACCGCCCCAGTTGGATACAGTGGTGTTATTTTAAGTTGTCAAGCAACGAATGTAGATTCTACTACTCATACAGTTTCATTAGATCATGTGAGAGGTGCTACTCATACAGAAATTGTGAAGGAAATGCCTATTCAGGGGCACGATAGTATGGGATTGACTCAAGGTAAATTGGTTCTTGAGCCTGGTGATTCACTTAAATTATCTGCTAGTAATGCAAATCATGTGAAATTTATTGCAAGTATCCTAGAAACCCTTAATTAATATCAAGTAATGGCAAGGTTCAGAAGCGGAAGAGTCCCACATCAACATATCGGTATAACATCGTTTACCGATAATAAACTTGTCCTTGATGTTATAGGAAATGCTAATATTAGCAATGACTTGACAGTTGGTGGGCAGTTAAATGCTCCTAGTATTATTGTTTCTGGTACTGCCCCTGCAGAGTTTGATGATGTTAGAGCAAGAAATTTAAGAATAAGTGGAGTTGCTACTTTCCTTGGTAATGTTTCTATAGGTGGTACTTTAACTTATGAAGATGTAACTAATATAGATTCTCTTGGTATTGTTACTGCTAGAACTGGTATTGATATACTTTCTGGTCCATTAGGTGCTGGTGGTACGGATGGAAAAGAAGGGCAATATTTAAAGAGTGTTGGATATGGTGTAACTTGGTCTGATTTTCCTCAGCTAAGAGCAAGTACCACATTTGTAATGAGTGCTGGTCAGGTATTAATTAATCATTCATATAATTCTGTTTTTGTTGATCTTTTCTATAATGGAGTTAAGTTATTAAGAAATAGTGAATTTACAGCAACTAATGGTACACAGATAGTTTTATTATCACCTGCTTTTGAGGGTGATATTGTAGAAGTTATTTCATATAATACTATTAACACCACGGGAGGTGGTGGTGGAGGTGGAGGTGGTGCTCAAGTAAGTGTAGGTGACACCGCACCAAATGATGCTGCTAGTGGTGATCTTTGGTGGAAATCTAATGAAGGTCAGTTAAAGATATACTATAGTGATGAAGATAGTTCCCAGTGGGTTGATGCTGCTGCTGGTGGTGGCGGTGGCGGTGCTGTTTCCTATACACTAACACCTGCAACTGATGCTGTATTGGGTGGTATTAAAGTAGGAACTGGATTAACAATTACTACTACTGGAATTTTAAGTACTACTGGTAGTAGTGGGAATGGAAATGGTGCTAGTAGCTTAGTAGATTTAAATGATACGGTAATATCATCTCCACAAACAGGTCAGGTTTTAAAATATGAAGCTGGGCAGGGATGGATTAATGATTCTGCTTCTGGTGGATTATCTGATATAATTTCCGACACTACTCCACAGTTAGGTGGTGATCTTGATATAAATGGTAAGAAAATTGTAACGACTTCTAATTCTCATATATTGTTCCAACCAAATGGAACTGGTAAGGTGGGTATTGGTAATATTACTGTTCCATATTCATTATTTCATATTAAGGGATCTACTCCTGGTATTACATTACAGAGATCTGCTGATAGTGAGAGTTCGTTTATAGCTTTTCGTACTGTTTCTGGTACTGTTGGTGGAAATATAGTACATGAGTCTAATGGAAATGATATAACATTTGGATCTCTTGATAATTCTAATGTTTTACAAGAACGTATAAGATTATCTTCTACTGGAGTTAGACTAGCAGGTATTACTACTGTTAATGGTAATGTTGATATTAATGGTAATTTAGATGTTAGTGGTTCTTTAAATGGTGTTAGTTATATTACTTCTGGTTCTTACGGATCTACCAAAACAATTGATGTAAAGGTTGTAACTAAGACATCAGCACATAGATATTTTGGAAGTGGTCATCCTGGAGGATATACTTTAGATGGATTGGAATCTCCTTTCTTAACTTTAATTCCTGGTATAACATATAGATTTGATCAAGGTGATACTTCTAATGAGACTCATCAATTAAGATTTTACTTAGATTCTGGTAGAACTACTGAGTATACAACTGGTGTTAGTTTTAATGGTAATGCTGGAACTGCTGGTGCTTATACTGAAATAGAAGTTAGTGATTCTACTCCAATAGGTCTTCATTATCAATGTGTGAATCACCCACTGATGGGTAATTCAACTCAATCAAATGCAAATGGAATTAATAGTCCATATGATGCTGTTCTTGGTGGTAAGTTACAAGTAGCAGATCTTGCTACATTTGAGGGTATTGTTGACGTTAATAACATCATGAGAGCAACGACTGTTGTTTCTGAGAACGTTATTCAAAATTCAGTTTTTTATGCTGGTCTTGGTGGGCAACTTAAAGGAGATAGTCATATTCTTTATGATGAGAATTCCTTTAAGGTATCTGGTAAGAATTTTCAAGTAACTGGTGCTCATTCATCATTAGATACTGTAGTTGTTTCTGGAATTGCTACATTTGCTGGTATTACCACATTTACTAGTGAGAATGTTTATGTTGACGAATCATTATTTGTTAAGAAAGAACTTTGGGTTACTGGTGTTAAGATTACTGGTGGTGATGAGGGTGCTGATCCACCTTCATATGGTGCAGATATTGTAACTAGGAATTTAAAAACAACTGGTATTGTAACTGCTGTTGCTCCAGTTAACTATGAAAGTAATGTAACATTTGATAGTACTTATGATGCAATCTGGGATAAGAATGCAAGTAAGTTAATGTTCATGGATGGTGCTAGAGCAACCTTCGGTGATTCTGATGATCTAGAAATTATTCATACAGCAAATAAAAATATTATTCATAGTGTTGGTGCTGGTACTACTATTGAATCTCAAATTAATACCAATACTATTCATGAGATTAATCAATCTGGTATCGTTGTTAGTGGTGTAGCAACAGCAACTAAGTTCTCTGGTGATGGATCTGGATTAACTCTTCTTCCAACTTTAAATACTTTAAGTGATGTTACTGCTCCTACTCCATCTGATGGACAGGTTTTAAAATGGAATGATACTGTTGGTAAATGGCAGGCTCAAACTGATGCTACTGGTGGCGGCAGTGGTGGCGGCAGTCAAACTATAATCACTCCTGTAGCATACGCTAAAGTTAATACAGATAGTGCTGGCACAGGCACTAATATGACATGGGGTGCTTATAATAGTTCTAATGGTGAAATGATATTCACCTTTGTAGGTGCTCAATCAGATGCAAACTATTATGTATTAGCAGAAAGAGAACAGTACGATACTCATACTGTTAGTATAACCAATAAGACAACAACAGGATTCAAGGCAACATGGTTAGGTAATTCTGGCACAAACCCATTAGCACCTAGTATCTTTGGTGGTGTTCTTATAGTTTATGCTTCAACACCTACTAAGAATGTTGGTGCTGCTTTAGAAGATGTTTCGGTTACTGTTGAATCACCAGGAACAAATAATCTTCAGTATAATAATACAACTGGTTCTCTTACATTCACACCATATCTTTTACCTACAGCAACCGCAAGTGGTTTAGGTGGTGTTAAGGTTGATGGTACTACTATTACAATTAGTAATGGAGTCATTACAGCATCTGCTGCTGCTCCAAGTGTTTCTGCTCTTACTGATACAACAATATCTGCTGTAAATGATGGAGATATCCTTAAGTGGAATGGTGCTAAATGGGTCAATGATCCACTATCAAATAGTACAGGTGTTCCTAGATATAGTGCTGTAGCTAACTTCCCTGCGGCTACTGCGAATCAGGGTCAATTAGCATTCTCTGATAATAATAAGTCATTATATCTTTCTGATGGAACTGATTGGACGGGTCAGAGGGTAGTAACTACCGATTTCCAATCATCTGATTTCGCATCTATATTAGATAATTTTGAAAAGACTTATACACTTTCTGCTACTAGTTATTCTGGTGGAAGTGGTTCATATAATTCTGCTAGGAAGAGGATAAAGTTATCTGATAGTGAAACAACTCCTAATGTATCTGAGTTTATTCTTCATGCTGGTACTGGACTATCAATATCAAATACAACAAATGCTCAGAGTGAAACTGAGATTGGAATCTCTGTAAATTCTGGAAGCTTTAGCATGACTGCTGAAGACTCAGGTGGAGCATCAAATTCTATTCTAAGACTGACTGATAATCTAGCAAGTTCAAATGCTAATACTGATATTACATTTGCTGGTGGTAATGGATTAGTTATTTCCAGAACTGATGCTAATACTTTATTATTCACACAAGCTGATGCTAGTGGTACTGATTATACTGATACTGAAGCAAAGGCTGCTGCAGGTGCTGCTTTAGCACAAGGTACTCACGCAAGTATCAATGGTGGAACAGTATCATTCGCATATAATTCTGTTAATAAAACAATTGGAATGACACTTACTGGTGCTACTTCCAATGAGAATACAACTTATGATCTTTTAGGTAGAAACACTACAACTAATGAAGCCTATATTGATTTAAAGGATAGTAATAATAATACAGATAGCATTCATTTTCAAGGTTCTAACGGAACTACAATTTCTTGGGATGCTACCTATAAGAGAATTACAATTGATAGTGCCACAGTTACTACTCCAGATTGGAATGTAAATGGTGGTACATCTGCAAATCCTACAGGAACTGCTGGTGGTATTATAAACAAGCCAACATTAAAGGATATAGCAACAACTGGAAAAATTAAGGATGCTAGTGACTTTGATGGAACTGCTTCTACTATTAATAATTCATTAAGATGGAATAATACACAAGAGAAATGGGTAGCATCAACAAATAATCTTGCTGATCTTTCAGATGTTTCTAATGCTACACCAGCAGATGGTCAAGTATTAAAATGGGATGATACAAATTCGATATGGAAACCAGATACTGATGAGTCTGGTTCTACTGGTTCAACAGCATTTAAGGGATTAAGTGATACACCTAATGATTATACTAGTTACGCTGGTAAATTCTTAAAGGTTAATTCTGCTGAGAATGGATTAGAGTTTACTGATGCTGCTGGTGCTTCTACCATAAATGATGTTAATGCTACAACAGGCACTACTGTTGCTAATAATGCTTACGCTGAATTAGATATCACAGGTGAAACTGTATATACATTATTTAAAATCAAACCAAGTGTTGCTTCATGGGTTAGATTATATGTTGATGACAGTTCAAGACAACTTGATGCTACTAGAAGTGAGGGTAGTGATCCAGTACCAGGAAGTGGAGTTCTTGCTGAAGTAAGAACTACGGGAGTAAATCAAGAGGTGTTAATAACACCTGGTGTTATGGGATTCAATAATGATTCTCCAACGAGAACTAAGAAAATTTACGTAGCAATAAATAATAGAAGTGGTAGTGCCACAACCGTAACCGTGACGTTAACCATACTAAAATTAGGATAGAAAAAACATGGCAGTAACTACCAATTCAGTAGCTGTAGGATCTGGAGACAACTGGACTAATTCACAATTATTAGACGCTATGGAATCAGCGTTCCAATCATGTGGACTTCATGGTGGTACTGCTAGATATGGCGTTCCAACTGCTTGTCGTGCTCCTGGTATAACAAAAGATTCAGATAATCCAAGTAATTGTGAAAATTCTAGTGCTGTTGGTACTCTGGGATGGAGGACAGTAGCTCCTGCATTAGCAACACTTCATGCTAGGCATTATAGAAATCATGAGATAACAGCAAAGACTGGAAATACTGCTTGGATTATAAGAGAATATTGGCAACCAACTGCTGCGTCAAATACTAATGATACATTAACTGTTCCTGCTAACTCTGCATTAACAACAGGAAAGGAAGTTGTTTGGTGTCCAGGACAGTCAGATCAGAATTATAATATTACTTTACTTACTTTAGGTCAAAGTTATTGGATTATACGTGTAGATGAGACAACAATTAAATTAGCAACGTCTGCCACTAATGCTATAAATGGAGTTGCACAAAACATAGGTGGTGATACTCCTATTGGTGGATCTTGGAGTGAGAATACAAGATTGTATGAACCATCAGGTGCTACTTCAGAGAATAAAAAGGTATCTGTTCTATTAGGAGATTATCTATATTTCCATTTTCCAAACAATGATGGAAGAAGTTTTAAAACATATCAACAAGATTTAGTGGGTGGTGATACTTTAGATAGCACTAAAGAATGGAAGAAGGATAATGTAAGTACTCTACATTCGCCAGGAGTTAATTGGGGTAGTGATTGGACTTATTGGCCTCAGGAACAGAATACTAGTAATAGTGAGTGGTATGTTGGTAATTCATCTTCAACTGGTGACATAAAACGTTGGAGAGTTAATACTGGTAATGGAATACATCAAACTGATAAGCTTAGGACTACGGATTCAAATAGTCAAGCATTACAATGGAGTGTTGATAAACCTGCTCATATGAATCAAGGAGGAAATCAGGAAACAGCATATGGTAGTAATAGCTATGATTTTGAAGCAGCAGATTATAATATAAATCTTGGTTGGTATAGTAATAACCCAAAAGTATATTCATATACTCATTCAACTCATACTGCTATGAAGGGTGAGATTGAAATGCTTCCTGCATATAGTAGTGCTTATACTTATAACTCTCCTTATTGGGATGTTGAGATACCTAATACTATTGCTGGTGGAAATGATACAAAGGCTCGTAATTTATTCTTAAGAGTTTATAGATGGCCTCAGTATAATAATACTTCAGGTACTAATGCTCCTGCTGGTAGAGTTCAGAAAATAGAAGTTATAAACGTAGCATCAGTTGCTACTAATCCATATAGTGCTAGTACTGGTATGGATGGTGGATGGAATTCTTCTACAAATCATGCCTTTACTATATTAGGTTCAAAGACTGGTGGTGTTGATGGTACAGATGATATTGTTTTTGGAGAAAATACAGCAGAAACTACTAGTGGTGCTAGTGATGGAAAAGCTTCTTTATTAGTTACAGATTTTGGTGGAGCGAATGATGGTAAGTTCTTCTTAAAGTCGAAGTATGGTAGGTTCGCAGTGTTAAGAGTAGTTAATGATGCTAATAAGAAGTATGGAACCACCTTCTATTCATTCTCAATACCTGATAGTGGTGGTACGGCTGATCAAAATACTATGTTCATTAATTCTGGTACTTATGTTGAAGTAATGAATTGTGCAGGAATTCATCATGATAATAATGAAGGTGGTCATCTAGATGATGGATTTGAGTATGGATGGTTCTGTGGTGTGATCGGTGAAGAGAGACAGTGTGCTCCTTATTCTCAGGTGCATATGGGTTATTCTAATATGGACGAGTACATAGGTAGTACTAATGTTGGTAGAGGATCTTTTTATCGATTCTGTAAGGGAACTAATTCAAATGACGCTGCATTAAAGATACATTGGTATAAAGGAAATAATGCTCAAGATCCTAATTTTTCTATACTTTCTTTTGTACAAACAATTAATACAGAAGCTCATACTTGGTTTACCTTTAGTATTCCAAAAGGACCTCAATTTATGAATCCAAATCCTGGAATTGATTATGATGATCTTTTTGTAGGATCAATTACTCGATGGGGACAATATAGAGAAGCACAATACCTTGGTGGTGAGACAAGGAATAGTTATAATGCTTCTGTTATGAGTGCTAATACTCGTATACCTGGATACGATTATAGTGATGTTGCCATAGTTGCTGATCCACCTAGAGCATATTCAAAATCTAGGGAAGCATTCTGGGGTTATATGAGATCTTATGGTGGAACATCTAGCTGGGGTTATAGTTATGCTGGTGGACATGCAGAAGTGACGACTTATTGGCAACCTTCTATAGCAACTTATAAAACAGCTTCCCTAGATGATTGGAAATCATTTGGTACATTCTATTATAGAAATGCTGACGTTGATAAAGTACTTACTAATACATCTGGTGTTGCTGCTACCTCAGATTACTATAGACCAGTAAAAGGTATTCCTCTTCAGCAAAATTTTATTCCTTGTCCATACTATCTTCCCGATGATTTTGTACTGATTCATATAGGTGCTTCACCAGGAGATACAGACTATAGGCAGGGTGATACTATAACAGTTGTATCTGGTGTTGAAGTTTACCAAATAATATATGCTTGTTATAATCAATTGGAGACTGATTATGATGAAGCTGCTTCAAATATAGTTAATGGTGTTATTCTCTGTGCGAGGATTACTTAATGGCTTCTCATGATTTCACTAACTCTATGACATCTGGTGCTGCTTTATTCAGCAATTTTCGAGATGCTAATAATAGAAATATTAATCTTTCTAGAGAAGGAGGTGGTGTTAATATTGCATATGAGGAGATGAGTCTTATAGATGAGGATAATGTTAAGACTAATTTTACTTCTATTGTTAGGAGGATAAATCCTGTAGCTGTTCTTGAGGTATTTACTATGAATGATTTATCAAGTTCTGTTCGTGGATGGTTAACTGGTCGAAGACCTGCTACGGGTCAACAATATCCTAGAGGATATTACAATAAATAACATCTGGAGGATGATATAAAGTATGGCCATACAATTTCCACAAGGTCCTGTTATTGGACAGGTTCATAATGAATCTGGTAAGAGTTGGGTTTTTGATGGGTTTACTTGGGTTGTTCAATTACAACTTCCTATTGGTTCGGCAACTACTCTTGGTGCTTTCAGAGTAGGAAGTGGTTTAGGTGTTGATCCTCAGACTGGAATTTTAACTGTTACTGATGCTCCAGCACTTGCTGGAATATCTACTAGTGGATCTACTGTTTTTAATGATTTATTTGTTAATAATTTAACTGTAGAAGGTACTCGTATTGGTGAACTTGCTGGTGGAGAAAGCACAGTTGGTACTAGTGGATTTTTATATCATGTAATATCATTTCCAAGAACAATTAGTGTTACTGAACACACAACAGTTACTCCAAACATGCTTGATGATATAGCATATGTTAAGCATGAGGAAGTATTAATTAATGAGGATGTAGATTTAACTATATCTGACGGGGACTTTATAATATTTCATTGATCTATGATCAGTATAAATACAATTAACATTGGTAATAAGTAATGTCTAGGCTTAGAGCAGATAAATTTGTTAATAAGGCCGCTGCTGGTGCACCAGAATTAACTTATGGAGCAGACATACCAGTTAGTGGTACTCTTACTGGTGATGGAGGAGTTAATATAACAGGAGTTTGTACTGCTGGTAAATTTGTAGGAGATGGATCAGGACTATCGGGTGTTACTGCATCTGGTACAGGTATTGTTTGTTTAGAAGATGAATCTCTAGTTGGTACAGCAGGTACTTTTAATTTCGGAACAAATATTTCAGTAAGTCCAGTTTCTGCTGGTGTTGCAACAATAACTTCAGTTAATACAGATACGAATACTACTTACGGTATGCTACCTGTATTGGATGGTAATAATGTTAAAATAAGATTAGCTGGATCAGATGGATCTGAAGATGATACTCTATTAACAGCAGGTACAGGTATTTCTTTTGCTGGACTTACTGCTAATGGATTTACAATAGAAAGTTCAATAGTTGGTTTATCAAATGTTGTAGAGGATACTACTCCTCAACTTGGTGGTAATTTAGATCTTAATAGTAAAATTATTGAAGGTACTGGTACTATTAATATTACTGGTGGTGTTTCGGCAACCATCTTTACAGGTGCGTTTAATGGAAATTCTATTGGATTAAGTGGTACTCCAGATATTAATGTAAGAAATATTGTTGGTGCTTCTGCGACTTTCACTGGCGATGTAAGTATTGGTGGAACTTTAACTTATGAAGATGTAACCAATGTTGACGTATTAGGTATATCTACATTTGCTAATGATGTTTTCTTTGAAGGAAACTATAGTGGTCTTGATGCTGATGCTTTGTATTGGGATACAAGTCAAAACGCACTTCAGTTCCAAGACTCTGTTAAGATATACATGGGTCCAACTTCTACATCAGTTGCTTCGACTCAACCAGGTCCTGGTGCTGGATTAGAAATAGAAGGAAATTCTAGTTATGGACTTATAAAAGGAACAAATAATGTATTAATTAGAGCTGCTCAGTATGGTGGTAATGGTGAAGTTGAAATTCAAGGTGCTACTAGTAACAAGGGTATAAAAGTTACAGGTAGTGCTGGAGTACAGATATATTATAATGATAATGAAAAAATAATTACTACTAACACGGGAGCGATAGTTACTGGAGTATTAACTGCTACTACATTTAGTGGTCCTGTTGCTACTGATGATTTAACTATCGGTTCAACGGTTGGAATTGCAACCTCTGGTGGAGTGTTTACAGCAGTTCCTGGAGCACCTGAAGATTTAAATATTTTCCCTGTTGCTACTGAAGATTATAAGTCTATTGAGTATACAGTTCATTTCACTAACGGAAATAATATACAAGCACAGAAGATTTTAGTGATGCAGAATGGATCATCTGCATATTATACTGAGTATGCGATTATGTCTAATCCAAATAAGATAGCATCTTTAGGAGCAATAATTAGTGCTGGTAATTGTAAATTACAAGCAACACCTGAATCTGGTATAAGTGGTGTAACCACATTTAGATTAGTTAGACAAACTATACTATAGTGTGAAACATGGTAGGTATTGGAACGACAACAATAACTCCTGACTTTCAGGATTGGTTAAAAACTCAACCTAAAGAACCTGTAGGTGATGTAAAAAAGAAATACGTTGTTACTTGTAATGAACCAAAAGATTGGACAAGTATACATGAAGTATTGCTTAAGGATGGTACTTTAGAAGACAATATCCCAAACCAATCTGTACAATGTTCTGATGTTAAGCAACATAGTTCCACTAGAGGAACTTATATATTAAATGAAACTGAGGTTGCTGATTTACGTAAGCATCCAAAGGTAAAGCATGTTAATATTGATACATCTTCTTATCCTGGTACTTATATGCCAGATCCAGCAGCGATTTCAGATGCTGTAGTACAAACTGCAAGATACGCAAATACTGTTAAAAATTATAGGGGTGATCCTGCTACCTTCCTTCCTGCTAGTCCAGGAGCAGCAGAGAAAGATCGTACTAGTTATCAATTGATGAGGTGTCAGCAGAAGAGTAATCCTTGGGGAAACAATGTTAACCAAGTATTAGATGATAAACCTGCTCTTTATGGATCTGGTAAGGATGTTGATGTTATAGTTGCTGATCAGGCTGCTTGGTTAGGACATATAGAATTTCAAAATAATTTAGGAGGACCAACTCTTTATGAGGGTGGAAATACTTTAACAAGGAAAAATATATCTACTACTGCAGGAACATGTGATGTATTAGATCTTGTATTGGATGCTCCATATTATATTGATCCTGATTATTTTAATGCTAATCCTGGAGGAAGATTAACTACTCGTTGGGATGGTACAACTGTTCCTCTTGAGTCTGTTGCTTTAGGATGGTGGACTGATGCTTCTAAGAGATCGGCAATATTTGCTAATATAGGAACTGTTGATCTTGCTAGTAGTGGATATACTAGAGATAGATGTAATGGTAGTAATGTTACGATGCCAACTCATGGTAGTAATGATTATCATGGAACACCATGTGCTTCTTTAGCTTACGGTAGAAATTATGGTTGGGCATTCAATGCTAACAAATGGTATATTAATGCTTATGGTACATATTCAACAGGAGTAGAAAAATATTTTGATATTGTAAAAATATTCCATCAGAATAAACCAATTAATAATACTTATGGTACAAGGGACGCTACAATAAGTAGTAATAGTTTTGGATATAGAAAGGATCTTCCAAATCAAGCATATCATTTTTATCGTAAAGGACTTTCTGGATTACTAACTCAAAATTATTCTGTTGATGTAACTGCTTCTGGATCTGGTGCTTATACACTTTCAGGAACTGATAAGGCTGGAAATGTTAGTGGTAATAATCCAACAATTACATGTAACGCAGGAGATACTCTTAACTTTGTTGTTGATGCTTCAGGGCATCCATTCTGGATAAAGACTCAAGCTGGAACAGGAACAGGAAATCAAGCAACTGGTGTTACTAATGGTGGTACACAATCTGGTACTGTTACTTGGACACCAAGTGCTGCTGGAACATATTTTTATCAGTGTGAATATCATGGTGCTATGGTTGGGCAGATTGATGTTGGCAGTTCACAGGCTGCTGGTACTCAATATACTGCATTGAGTCAAGTACCTTTTATGGATAATTTTTGGCAGGGTGCTATAAGATTTGAGTATGTTGGAAATAGTTTGGTTACTGCTGGTGATGAAATGATTGCTGCTGGTGTTATTTTTGTTTGTTCTTCAGGTAATACAAATCAGAAATTGGTTAAGGCAGATCACCCAGATTATAATAATTATTGGTCAACTGCTGGTGACGGTTCTTATGCTGGTTCTCAGACATTTGCTTGGGGATTTCAAACATATAATAGTATTAATAGGCAAGGTTTTCCTGGAATGATAGGTAAGACAAGCGAAAACGTATATAGAACTATACCTGTTGGTGCTATGGATACTGATTTAGAATCAACTTCAGGGACTGGGCAAGAGAGAAAAATTGTTTATAGTAATATGGGAAACTTAGTTCCATTTTATGCTCCTGCTTATGATGTTCTTTCTGGATGTGATAGTAATACTAACACAAGATATAATAGATATGATGCGTATTATACTTTAAATGGTACTCAGTCTGTTGAATCTGAGGATTGTAGATTTGGTGGTACTAGTGCTGCTTGTCCTGTAGCATGTGGATTGATTGCTACTAAACTTCAGTACAATAGACAATGGACTGTTGAAGATGTTTTAGATTGGGTTACTAATCAGGTTGGTACTCAGGATGCTGCTGATTTCTTTAGTGGAACAGAATCTCAAACCTTTAATGATTCAGAATGGACTGATCAGAATAATACTCAAGGTGGTGAACCTATTATAATTTATGATGCTGCTACAGGAAATGAGACAGAATCTGGTGATGAGAAAATTCAATTAAGATTTAGGAATGCTGGTGGTATCCAAATAAGTGGAGTCAACTTTATAAATACCTAAAAAACTTAACTATGGCACAAAAAGGTTTTGGTGTAAAGGAGTTAAATATAGCAGCGGCTGCTTCTGGTAATCCTGCCATAGAAGCTGTTACTGATGAGTTAGATTTAAAAGCTGCTAAGATTGGTATAAGCACCGATATTCAAGTTGGTAGAAATGTAAATGCTGTTGGTATATTAACTGCCTCTGCTGTTAATGATGGTGCAGGTAATGTTAGACAGATAGTTAGTAATTCTAAGTCATCTTCTTACCAGATAGAAAAGGCTGATGTTGGTGAATTAATTAATACTACTGCTGGTGTTACGATTCCAGCAAACCTTACTCCAGCATTTACTGCTGGAGATGCGATTACAATTTATAATAATAGTGCTAGTGATATTACAATAACTCAAGGTTCATCAGTTACAATGTATCAAGCAGGTACTTCAAATACTGGTAACAGGGTTCTGGCACAGAGAGGAGTTGCTACTGTATTATGTGTAGGAACTAATACGTTTACAATTATTGGCGGTGGTCTGAGTTAGGGGGATTTAAAATGCCCATACAACAGGCACTACTTCACGAACCACCAGCAGCAACAACTGTTGTTGGACAGCAAGAATATACATCACCAGGATCCTATAGTTGGACTTGTCCATCTGAGGTGAATGAAGTTCATGTTGTCTGTATAGGTGGTGGCGGTGGTGGTCAAACACAAGACTTCGCAGCAGGTGGAGGTGGAGGTCTTGGATGGAAAAATAATATTCCAGTAAATCCAGGTCAAGTTTATTCTGTTGTAGTTGGTAATGGAGGAACTCAAAATACTTCTGGTGGAACTGATGGTGGAGATTCATATTTTATAAACCCAACTACTGTTAAAGGTGGTGGTGGAAAAGGTAATAATCAAGGTGGTGGAGATTTTGTTGGTGATGGTGGTGGTACTGGTGGTGATCATCAAGTATATGGTGGAGGCGGTGGAGCTGGTGGATATTCTGGAAATGGTAATTCACAATCTGGTGGTGCTGGTGGATATGGTTCTGCTAACGGTTTAACTGGTGGTGGTGCTGGTGGTGGGGGAGTAGGAATATATGGTGAAGGTACTAGTGGTTCTAATTCTCCAGTTAATAACACCAGTGGTCAATCCATGCCTGGTGGTGGAGGAGGATCGGGTGGAAATAGTGGTACAAGTGGAACTGTACCAAGTTTTAGTGGTGGATATTATGGTCTAGTTGCTGGTGGTCCTGGTGGTAATTATGGTGGAGGTGCTGGTGGAGGTTCTGGTTCCCAATACGGTACAATTCTTGCTGGTAATGGTGGACAAGGTGCTGTAAGAATTATATGGGGTGTTGTTAATGGTGTCTCTAGAGCATTTCCAAATACATTAACTTCTAATCAAAACTCTTCATCAACCTATGCTCTTAATGCCCCTAATAGTGTAGATGAGGGTAGTAGTTTTACAACAACTCTTACTACTGGAAATGTTGCTGATGGAACAACTTTATATTGGAGATTGACTGGTATAGATTCTTCTGATTTAACTTCTGGATCTTTAACTGGTTCAGGAACTGTTTCATCTGGTGGATTTAGTTTTTCTCATACTGTTGCTGCTGATATTTCAACTGAAGGTGAAGAAGTTATTTACATTGCATTATATACTGATGCTGGATACACTACATTAGTGGCAGCAGCAAACGTAGTTATAAATGATACTTCATTTGATCCTGTTGGTGAATCAATATACACTGAAGAAGGATCCTATAGTTGGGTTTGTCCTGCTAATGTGACAAGTATATGTGTGGTTTGTGTTGGTTCTGGTTCTACTTGGACTACAGGTAATAATGGTAATCAGGGAAGTGCTGCTGGTGGACTTGGATATAAGAATAATATTTCTGTAACACCAGGACAATCTTATGCTGTTCAAGTAGGAGGACCAAATGGAACAAATTCTGCTTCTTATGATCCTAGTAGTGGATATAGTTCTTATATAGGACCAGCTGATTCATTTTTTATAAACACAAGCACTGTGAAAGGTGGTGGTGGTTGGAGGAACAATAATAATTATGGAAGTATTACTTCTAGAGGTGGAGATTTTGTTGGTGATGGTGGTGGTAATGGTGGTGCTGGTGGTGGTAGATATGGTGGTAGTCAATACGCTTCTGGAGATGGTGGAGGCGGTGGAGCTGGAGGATATTCTGGAGATGGTGGTGCTGGTGGAAGAGCAGGATGGGGATATATGATGTATGCTGGACTAGCAGGAGCACCTGGTACTGGTGGAGCTGGTGGTGGCGGTGGCGGTGGATCCACTAATGGAGGATCTGGTGGTGGTGTAGGATTATATGGTGAATTTGGAAATGGAACAGGTGGAACTCCCTATTATGGTGGACCTGGTGGAAGTCAACCCACAGGAGGTACTGGTGGATCAAAAGATCCTTATGGTGATGGTGGAAAGGATGCATCTGCAATGTTAACATGGCCTGGTAATTGGAATATTAGAATGGCTGGTAATTATGGTGCTGGTGGAACACCAACTTCAATCTCTGCTAAAGGTGCTGTAAGAATTATGTGGGGAAGTGGTAGATCATTTCCAAATAATGCTCTTGCTGAAGCTACTAATAGGGCTGAGACTCAAGTTACTGGTGGTCAAACTTTTAGTTCAGTGGGGTCAGCAACTTGGACATGTCCTGTGGGTGTAACTTCTATCTCTGTAGTTGCTGTTGCTGGTGGAGGTGGTGGACAATCATCAGGTTCATATGCTGGTCAACCTGGATATTATGGTAATGGTGGTGGAGGAGGAGCATTGGTATATAAAAATTATATTCCAGTAGTAGAAGGACAGGATTATGAAGTTGTTGTTGGTGATCAAGGTGCTGCTGCTCAAGGTGTTGGTAATCAAAATCAAACTGGTTTACAAGAAGCTCAAGATGGTGGAGATACTACATTTGGTATAAATGGTGTAAATATTTTACTTCATGCTGAAGGTGGTCAGGGTGGAGCATATGTTATTGGTAACTATAATAAGAGAATGGGTGGAAGACCAATGGTTGGAATTGGTAATAGTGGTGGTGAAGGTGCTACCTATGTTGGATCTTCTGGTGGTGGAGGTGCTGGTGGATATAGTGGTGTAGGTGGTATGGGAGGACAAGGAAATTCTGGTAATGGTCCAATATCTGGAACTGGTGGTGCTGGTGGTGCTGGTGGTGGTGGCGGTGGTAGTTACTATGCTGGTTCTGGAGGTGGTGGTGGAGTAGGTCTAAATGGTCAAGGTAGTTCTGGTTCTGGTGGACAAGGTGTAGTTGGTGGTGTACCTTCTACTGGTCAAGGTGGTGGTGGTGGATCAGGTGGTCCTGCTGGTGCTAATGGTCAATCCTTCTCTAATAATAATGGTGCTGGTGGATCAGGTGGAGTTCCTGGTGGAGGAGGCGGTGGTGGATACGCCAATCCAGGTGGTGGAAATGGTTCTGGTGGAAAAGGTGGATTAAGAATTATCTGGGGATCTGGTCGAACATTCCCATCAAACGCAACTTAAGGAGAGAGATATGTCAATACAACAAATGTTAATTAGTGGTGATACTGGAACATCAACTGAAAGTTATTGGACGAATACTATTACAAATGGTACGTCTTCAGATGTGACTGTTTATGGACATGCTTTTGATAGTGAGGGTAACTTTTATGTTTGTGGTAGGTCTGTCATTAGTGGTGGTATGACTGATGGATTCATTTATAAACTTGATAAGAATGGAACATTAATGAAATCAGTACATCTAGATGACCCTAATAGAAGTATTACTTTTAGTGCTATAGTTATTGATTCTTCTGATGATGTTTACGTCTATGCTGGATTTGGAACAATTGCTAAGTATAATTCAAATTTAGATTTACAATATTACAAAAAGAATAACTGGAGTAATGGAACTGAATTTGATGAGGGTAGTTCCATTTCTAATGGTAACTGTATGACCCTTAGTGGTACTACATTAACAGTTGCTGGTAGGCAGTCGGGAGGAACTCTTGGTCTCTATGCTACCTTTGAAACCACTACAGGAATAATTCAGACTAAGTATTATGCCTATCTGAATTCAGGTACTGTTGCTTATCAAGGTGGTGGAATAGTTAATGGTCAGATATATCTTTGTGGTTATGATATAAATCCAACTTACACAAATGGCAATGCTTATTGGGTAGTGTCTATTAATGGTGTAGGAAATACTTTTAGATTTTATCAGAGTGGTACTAGTGGTGCTGCTAGATGTATAGTTAGAGAAGAGGTTGGTGGTAATTATTATATTGGGGGTAATATGGGTGGTTATCCTATGATCACCAAGGTGGTAAGTTATAATGAAACCAATACAAATCAGGGTACTGCATGGTGGAAAAGAGGTAATAATCCTGGTCCTGCTTATACTGATCTTGCACTTGATTCTGAAGGTAATGTTTATGGTGTTACTAAAACTTATAATGGTGCTAGTGGATGGTTGATTAAGATAGATCCTAATGGAAATGTTATATGGTCACGACAATTTAATAATGGTGATAATATTGAAAATATAACTATTGATTCTGATGATAATATATGGTTGACTATTGATAAAAATCAGTCTAATAATCCTGGTGTTTCTATTATTGCTAGATTAACATCTGATGGACATGGTGCTGGATATTGTAATTACAGTATAGGATCTTATGCTCACAGTTCTTTTTCATATGCACTTCAAGATTTTACAAACATTCAATATAACTGGTGGAATAGTACACAAAATGGTGCTTCTATTTGGGGTGGATTAGTAAGTAGTGATCCTAGTAAGACTGCTTCAACAATTACTCCTTCTGATAATGAATGTGAAATAGTAGATGTTGTTGGTCAAGCAACTTTTATAGAAACAGGAACACATACTTGGATTTGTCCTCCTGGTGTCTATCAAGTTTCTGCTGTTTGTGTTGGTGGTGGAGGTGCTGGTAATGGTGATAATCAATCTGGATCAGGTGGTGCTGCTGGTGGTGGAGGTCTTGGATGGAAAAATAATATTCCAGTAACACCAGGACAATCTTATACATTAGAAGTTGGTAGTGCTGCTACTGGTGGATCAGGTAATGATGGTGGAGATTCATATTTTATAAATGCGACTACTGTAAAAGGTGGTGGTGGACAAGGATCAACAAATACTAATGGTCAACCTGGTGGAACTTATGTAGGAGATGGTGGAGGTAACGGTGGATCTGGTGGAGCTGGTGGTTCAACATATGAAGGTGGAGGCGGTGGAGCTGGTGGATATACAGGGTCTGGTGGAAATGGTGGTTTTGGTAATGGATCGACACATCCTTCCAGTACTTCTCTCGCTGATAGACAAGGTCAAGATGGATCTGGTGGCGGTGGCGGTGGAGGAGGATATGGAGGTGGATATACTGGAGGTGGTGTAGGAATTTTAGGTGCTGGTGCTCCTGGTTTAGGTGCTGCATATCAACCCCCATCTGGTGTTCCGTTTGGAAGTGGAACTGCTGGATCAGGTGGATCTGGAACTTCATATGGTGGTGGTGGATCTGGTGCTGGTGCTCAAGGTGGTAGTGGTGCTGTAAGAATTGTGTGGGGTAGGGGTAGATCTTATCCAAATACTAATACTGGTAATGTAAATGATAGAGTAGGGCAACAAGATTATACATCAGCAGGAGCATATAGTTGGACTTGTCCTGCTGGTGTGCATCATGTTTCAGTAGTTGCTGTTGGTGCTGGTGGAGCAAGTTCTGGATATAATGCTTTCTCTGGATCTTATGAAGAAGGAAATGGTGGTGGTGGAGGAGGTCTTGGATATAATAATTATGTTCCTGTAACAGAAGGACAATCTTATAGTGTTGTTGTTGGTGCTGCTGGACAAGTACAAACTTTACCTTCAAGTGCTGGTGGAAGTAAAATTAATTCTTCTGGTGATTCTTATTTTATAAACACATCTACTGTTAAAGGTGGTGCTGGAGAAAATGCTCTACCTGGTTCTAATGGATATGGTAATGGTGGAAATTTTGCAGGAGACGGTGGTGGTTCTGGTGGTGCTGGTGGATCTGGAGATGCTACTTATGGTCCTGGTGGAGGTGGCGGTGCTGCTGGATATACTGGTAATGGTGGATCTGGTGGTGGTGGATCAACGACCAGTAATGCTGTTGGTGGATCTGGTGGTGGTGCTGGTGGTGGAGCTCATGGATATATTAATTCAACTAATTTTACAAATGCTGCTGGAGGTGGAGGTGTAGGTCTTCAAGAAAAAGGAAGTAATGGTGCTGGTGGATCAATTGATAATGGTGCTTTGCAACAGGAATGGACATCGTCAGGATCTTATAGTTGGACTTGTCCTGATGGTGTAACATCTGTTTGTGCGGTGTGTGTTGGTGCTGGTGGTGATGGTGGAAGTAATAAACATGGAG
>Ga0111541_10000124_pt1 | contig 23140 bp, 34 predicted proteins | sample Knorr_S7_td_DCM__FD_83039 | JGI IMG/M metagenome (GOLD analysis project Ga0111541, IMG submission 83039) | Marine microbial communities from Southern Atlantic Ocean transect - Knorr_S7_td_DCM_ad_131m_LV_B (version 2) (version 2) | ecosystem: Environmental > Aquatic > Marine > Oceanic | place...
AACTCCTCCACCTCTGATTCTGCTGTTGCTGCCCCTGATGCTGCTTGCGTTAATGCCGATACCAGCCCTCTGTACGACATATTTGCCATTAGCCATATCACTGCTAAAGATGCTATCGAGGGTGTCATCAATATCAACCAGAACACAAGATGCAAATTGACGAATAGGTGTTCTGACTCCTGCAATGACTGGTGTTGGGATGTTGATGTAGTGTCTGCTGATTGCGTTGTAGTATCTTCGGACATAATCCAGTCTCGTTTCTAAGGGATAACTTTGAAAGAGAGTAGTAGCAATCATTATATACATGTACTGCGGTGTCTCATACACCTCATTAGTACTACGATCTTGTACAAGATACTTATCTGCTACTTGTCTAAGACCAGCGTATGTAAACAATAGATCACGATCATGATCTATCCACGAATCAATTTTATCCCACTCTTCTTTGGTGTATTTAGATAATATGCTACCATCATATACACCTTTTGTTACACACGCTGTAGCATGATCAAATAGATGGGGGTAACCTTTCGGCCATTGAGAACCAAACACCTGCTTTCTAAGTCCATATAGAAGCAATCTAGCAGCAGCAAATTGATAGTTGGGTTGCTCTAAACTAATCAGATCACTCGCAGATCTAACAAGAATTTCTTGAATATCTTGTGTCTCTATTCCATCATAGAATTGTAGACCAGAATTCATTTCTATTTGTGATGCACTTACACCACTACCAAGACCTTCACAAGCGTCTGCTACTACTCTATGAATCTTTTCAAGGTTTAACCCTTCAATAGCACCATCACGCTTATGTACTTTAATGTCTGTTCCGTTGCTCATACTTTTTTCCAATCGTTAAGTCTAAGGTTTGCTTCTAATCCGTAGTATACATTAGATTCTACCACGGTTTGTACGTTATGTCCAGCTAAGAACATATCGTTGATGTCCTTCTCCTGTATATTCTTAGGCCATATTACGACCTTATCTCCTCTGTCCACGGATCGGGAGATTCTACTGACGATTTCTCTGTTGCGTGGTTCATTATCATAAACCCAAATATAATCGCTCCAACTATACGTCCGAGGATCAACATCGGAGCCAGCCATAGCAACCGAGTTTTTAAGAAATGTCGCATCAAATGGTCCCTCTGTAATGTAAATGGGTTTGTCTGTATTAATCCTATCTAATCCAAAGATCTTAGGTTTACTCTCATCAAGCATGATCGTAATATACCTCATCTTTGCTTTAGGGGCTAACGATCTACCTTGATATCCAAAGAGCTTACCATCACTATCTTTGAATGGTATAATTATTCTCGGACTATCTTGTCTTGCTGTATCATATGTCTTCTTCTGTTTGTTTGTCCAAGCTTTAAACTTAGGACAATAGTAGAAGTAATCTAGGCATTTGATCTGCCTATTTTCTAAATATTCTCTTGCTGGATGTGAGGTATTTAGCTCAGAAATCTTCTCTAAATCAATTGTATTGAAAGTAGGATTTTTGAACTTAAATTTTGGTTCAGGTGTGAAAGTACGTGACCCAGTTTTGTCTCCACTACGAAACTTCTCCATGATATATCGGTCATGGAGTAATGGATCCTGATCCTTCAGAAAATTTGATAGTGTTCTACCTACACCACAGTTGTGACACTTGTAAACATAATCATTCTTTATCTGAAAGATGTATCCCCTAGCTTTATTCTTATGCTTTTTAGAGTCTCCACAGTAAGGACACCTAAAATTATAAAGACCTCTCTTCTTATTTGAAAAGAGGTTAAGCCTGTGGGATACTAGTGTTATGTACTGTTCGTCTAGAACGGACATCCAATATCTTTATAGTACTCACTACTATACTAGAAAAATTCTATCTCGTCAACTCTACTTGTGACGGTTGAAATACTGGTCTAACGATTTTTTGTCCGATTGGACTAACGAGGAAAGATATAATAGAAAGAGCACCAAAAATAGACCACATCTTCTTTTCCATTGCCCGAAGACGGTCATCGACTTTTCTGATATCTCTTTCACAACCTGCTTTTATAAGATTTGTCTCACGATCTAATGTCTTCTGTATCTCTTCCACTTTAGCAAAGAGTACAGCATCTATACGATCCTGCTTATCCAACTTCTCATCATGTACAGCAAGAAGATTTCCAACTTTAATAGAATTGTCTTGGAGAGTATAAACTACTTTCTCCAGCCGCTCAATAATAGCAGCGTTTATACTCTCAGCCATCTATCAGGTGTTCCTTATTGCGAAATCCAGTGCAGACTGGAATGTTGACGCATCTTTATTCAACATAAATCTATACTGCTGTTGTTGCTCATCACCCAATTGAGCATAGGCAGCTGCTATCTTCTTAGCAGAGAAGTTATCTAAATTCTGTTCGGACTTATCAGCAAAAGTAATCTTAGCAAAGTCTGTCTCTCCTCTAGGATTAAGTTCTGATGTCGCTACTTGTAATGCTACATCTAAAGCATCTTGTGTTGCTGCATTTTCAGTCATAATATTATCACCTGTGTGTTCCACTTCATTCTTTTGTAATTTTTTTGTTTGACTAGAAGCTTTCTTCTTGAAGTCAGATAGACGAGCCTTCATAAGGATGTCCATTTCCTTAGACTTGTCTTGCATTCCTTTCTTTGCTTGGTCTTTCTTTTTTTGAAGTGCCTTCTGACGCTTCAATTTTTTCATTTGACCAATCTGCTTTTGAGCACGTTCTGTTTCAGTAGGTGCTGCTTCAGAAATAGTTGTTTCTAGATCTTCTTTCATTTTCTTACGCTTTTGTATACGAGAGAGCATAGTTTTAGCACCTTTAGTGCGACCATCTACCATATCCTGATTCGCTTTTTTATATTTGCGAGCAGATTTAGCATTAACAAATACGAACGCTGGTGGCATTTGTAATGCAGCACCATCGCCAGCCATCATCTCTTTTATATTAGATTTAGTTGACGTAGACATTCTTCATCAATATCAGTATTTATTGTAGGTGGTAGTCTATCCAGAAAACACATAAAAGCTTTCAGTATAGACCAATGTGATGCATCTATCTTAAAGAATAGCAACGGTGTTGCTGCATCACCAAATGCATTATATAATATTATAATATGATTTAGGATCAAGTGAACCTTAAAATCACCCTGTGTCTCATATCTCCTCAGAAGTCTCTTAATATATTTGAAGCGTTTTAAATCTTCTTCAAAGTCTTCGTAGGTTACAGAGAGTGGGTTATCATAATTTTTAATAGCAAACATCAACCAGTTATCCTGGTTCAATTCATCAAAATTCATTCATCTAACTATCAAAGGTTAGTGTAGCAGCACCATCAGTAATTACTTCAACACCACCAATGGAGTTGTTAACTTTAACTCTGTACTTATCACCTGTCTCACTAGCAGTTTGACCAGTAAGTGCAAGAGATGAACTAGTTGCACCTGATACATCTTCCCATGCTCCACCAGTAACGTCAAGCTTCTGCCACTGATAAGTGAGAGATGCTCCAGATCCTGTGGAAGATGCAGCGACAGTGAATGTTGCTCCACCACCAGATGTATCTTGGTTAGCAGGTTGAGTATCAATTGTAATCAAGGAAGTAACATCACCAGCAATTGTATCATCAGTGAAGTCTCCACTAAATGCGGATCCATCTTTGTATGATGTAATCAATTCTGCCTTATGACGTGTGGAACCAGCAGCATCTGTATATGTCCTGTATGCCCACCATCCAGGACTAGAGATACCACGTGCTTTGTTTTCTGAAAGCTGTGCTTCAGTTGTACTTACACCAACAATGCTAGTTGTAGATGCAGTAGAAGTTCCATTACTTAATAGGAAATCAGCCAATGCCTTGGGTGCAGTACGTCTTTGTACCTTATTTGCTGCTAATGTAGCATTAGTAGCAGCAGCATAGACTTTACCGAGGGTAATAGTATTACCTTCGACTACCTTAGTATAGTACTGAACTCCGTCCAGAACTATAATATCTCCAGCGACAATGGTGTCTGCTGAGCCTTTAGTAACAGTTGCTGAGTTTTGAGTAACTGCAACTGTTGCAGTAAAATCAGCACTGTCTATAGATCCAAGTATGGGCATGACTTAATTCCTATTGATTTACAATTAATTTCCTGAAGTTATTTATAATATTTGAGAGCTGCTTCATAATAGTCACCTATATTATGGTCAGCAACTCCATCAAAACGAGTATCTTTCTCGTCTTCTAGTTTGATAACTGGATGAGTGTGTACATAGCCAGCGAGCCAAGGAGGAGTCCCTGGAACAATGTCATCACCATGCACAAACCGAAGATGTTCAAGATCTTTAACTCTCTTTCTAAGCTTACGTCCACCTGGTCTTGGTGAACCAGCAGTGACTAGTGCAATATTCTTATTGCCTGACTCCCATAACAAGTCTGCAATAAGTGTTGCGGTAGCTCCACCAAGAGAATGACCTGCGATAACAAGCTTTCTCTTAGGATCCAATCCTTCATATGCTACCACTAGTTCTGCTAGTGTCCTGTTAGCATTGTTCTTGAATCCTCTGTGACAATCGTCACGTTTAATAAGAAACTTCAGATTGGTTACCCAGTCTGTAGTCTCATTAGTTCCTTCAACTGCAAGAATGGTATGACCGTCCACCTTCCTACTAACTAGGAAGTCTTGCTTATGTGGATACACATCTCTACAGCACTTAAGTGCTTCGAGTATTGCCTCTTTTGCTAATGTCATGATAAAAACTCAATTAATATTATTTAGTTCTTCACGTAGATATCTGGTCCTTTCTTTGGATCCTTCTGATCTTTACCATCGTCAATACGAGGCATGATCTCAACTGTCTTCTTCTTTTTAGACTTGCCTTCTTCTAGACCCCATCTATCATGTGCAAGCCCTTCTACTTTTTTCTAGAATAACTCATTATTTTATCGATGGTCTTCTGCTTCTTAGACTCACATGCTGCTTCTTCTTCAACTACTGTGCCTTCTCTCTCTGCAGCTGCTTTCTCCCATCTCTCTTTAGTTATAGTGAAAGTAGTCTCAGTCATTTCACTAAGTTCTGTAAGAATCTCTTCTAACTTAGATTCCAATTCTTCTCTAGTTGCCTTCTTCTCAACTTCAACCTCTTCTCTCTTAACACTAATAGCATTATTCTTTATCTCAGCACCATGTGACTGCTTAATCTTTGTGCTATCAGGTGCACCAGCATTAGCCTTAGGATCCTTTGTACTACCATCATCAGTGTTGACCACTTTAATAGTAGGGATAGTTTCCTTATCAAATTCAGGCTTAGGTATAGTACCTATTGGTGTTTCAATAGTAGCAGGTTCCTCTTTGATGGTGGTTCCTTGGAATGTATTTCCATCCATCCACTGTGCATATGATTCGATTAGTGCTTTAGAATAATCATCATTATGTTGCACTGATGTTGTAGGTGCTTGCTTGTCCATGAGTAAAAAAGGCTGTTCTTCTTGGTTTATTTATACTTTCATTGACTTCTCTTATGTCCCTTACCCAAGCTCTAAACATTTCTCGGGCTTCGGAAACACAAATAACATAGTTCGGTCCAGTGCGGATTATCTTCCCCTTGATACCAGTGTTAACATTCATCACAGTCTGTCCCTCAGTGAAGCATTCCTTCTGTCTGAAGTTCTGTCTTACTGCTTGATTTTTAATATCTCTAAATGTTTTCACAGTCCAAGTCCTTTACGAACATCTGCCATCAATTTTAAAGCATCATCTGTATTTAGTAAACCATCAACACCCTTTAAAAAATCAAGAGTCTTTACTTCCTTAGCAGCCTTTCTCATTTTAGACGCAGACATACCATCTGCATTATTAGAATCAGGATCTCTATTTAATCCTGTAGAATCAATTTCTACAGTATCAAAAGCATAATATGCAGCACCAGACTTCTCACTCCTTTTCTTGTTATGCCTTTTAATGAACTCGAAAGCTAATGTCCTATCACTACCACATACTAAAACAACATCAGTATATTCTTTCATCATAAGCCACTGCAAAACAAATTCAATTTTTTTTATATCTGAATGAGACTCTATGTGAGGAGAATGATCTGGAAACATCTTCTCCATCCACCCCACTTTTGTATCATGAGACAATGGGTTATCTGGTTTACCATGTGTCCTTGTAGGCCAAATATAATAATCTTCATGACCAGCAAGTTTCTTAAGCTGATCTAACATTTTCTTATGTCCTATAGTAGGAGGATTAAACCTACCAAATACAAACCAAGCTCTTTTCATGACCAACCCTTGAGTGAGACATCAAAGTTAGCCTGACTGAATACTAACCTCTTAATTAATTTAGTAGCTTTACCATTCTGAATAGCAACATATCCTTCCTGTGCAGTCATCTCAAGACCTTCATCAGTCCTAATATAAGTACCAAACTTTTCACCCTTCTCAAGCTTAGTAACAAATATTTCTTTAGCATCCTGTATGATTTTATATAATTTCACAGTACTACTAAACTGAGATCCATGAGAATCTATAAAATCACGACCATCATATAACTTAGCAAGTTTACCTGCTTTACCTTTTGGTGTCTTTAACTTATCTGCTGCCTTCTTACACTCAGTACTAAAATAATTTTTAAAATCAGAAGTGAAACTATTTCCTACTTGCTTACCTTCCCTAACATACTTATTAAAGTACTGTTTAAGTTTAACACCAATACTAAGTTGATCATTATCTGCTATCTGCTTCGCTACACCATCCAAGAAAGAACCACAAGTCTTAACTAATTGTGAACTACTCTGTTTCAAACTAATCAACTTCTGTTTCTCTTGACTTGTTAGTAAAACATCTTTACCTAACGTGTCTATCTCTGCACTGATAACAAACACATCTTTATCTTTAGTGAGAGTAGATGGATCAAATCCAAAAGAAGCATGGAGTCTCTCAATACTACTACCAGTATATGTGGTATGAAATACCACTCCTATCTTTGCAGCATCAGCTAGATCATAATCACTGTCTTCTTTTGGTATAGCATATGTTATTGTATTTGGTTTGAAGGTAATAGACTTCTTACCATCAATTATTTCTACATTCTTATCATCAGTAAACAATAAGTCTCCCTGTACTACTCCTTTAATTCCTATAGAAGGAAGATACTTTAAAGCATCTTTCAACTTAGAAGCTAGTCCAGGAGCATGACCATGATTGTTATCAATATCAGTTTCAGTATAATTAATCTTTGCATCCTTATTAAAGATAGACTTAGTACCAACAAAGAAATGATCTGTTCCTGGATACTGTCCACAGAATATAGCAGGTGCACCATCCCACTTCGTAGTCATCTTAAAATTACTAGAACCCTTACCAGTAAAAGTTCTAGCCAAAGAATCTAAAAATTTGAATGCATCTTCTGCACCCTTCTTACCATCAAGTAGGATGCTATCTTCTAAATGTTCTAGGTGAGTGTTTTTAGACATTAGAATAACTTACCAAATGGACCATATCTCAATCCCATCTTCTGAGCGATGAATACCATATCAGTTAAAAATTTGTCTCTATTATCTTGACCATTAATAGAGAAGAAAGAATCTAACCAAGATAATTGCATAAGCTTAGAATTAGAAACATGTGGTTGGCTACTAAAAATCAACAAAATATTATTGTAAGCTTCCAATGCCGTTGAAGTTTTAATTGTTACACCATGATCCTTAACTCTACCAATTACATGAGTCCATTTATCCTGTTGTTTTAAAAATTCATCAGCGTCTTGTGGGTAGTCATCCTTACTACCAGTAAACTTTATTCTTGCAGCATATTTCTTAAAAAGATCCTCAACATATTCAACAGTTGCTTTACCCAATCTAGCTGAACCAGCAGTATCATCAGTTGGTTCATACTTCAGACCACTAAACTTAGTACTATCATTCGCTTTTATCTGAAACTTATACATGTTATTAGCAGCACCCTTAACATTCAACTTAGTATCTTGAGTAGCAAGTTGAATAGTTCCATTCTTATCTTCCTTCCTTCCACAATCACAATTCGTTGAATCATAATGAAATCTCATTGCCTTTAGGTTATTAAATCCCAACTTCTTATCAGCATCATTATCCCAATGAAGATTAACCTCTGCCCATTCTGCAGTTTCTTTACTTACCTTCTTGAGAGATATACCCCATATTTCTTTCTTACGAAACAGTGCTCTCATTATCGCATTGAACTGTAGAAGTTGTATATCAACAGCAGTCTCGATAGGAGAAGAAGCTCCTGGTCTTGGTACATCTGTTTGATCTTTTAAGTACTTGATCCATTGTTTCTGCTTATTAGTACTTATCCAGATATCAGCAGGGTTCCAGTTATCTTTCTTTCCACCAGCAGCCCATCCATGATCTCTTACCCAGTCTGTTACGAAATTCATAAATCTTCCATCACGTTCAAAGATAGTAAAGTTATGACTACCAACTACCTGTAATAATTTTTTATTCTGGGCATGAAAATTCCTATACCAATCATTAGTAACACGATCTGTACCTACATTACATTGTTTCCATATTGTATCCAATGTTTTTTTAACAACATCATCAGCCTTCAACTTCTCCCATGTATCCCATCTCTTATTATACCTAAGAGCTCTCTCAAAAATAAAAGCAGATCCCATCTCCTGAGCCTTAGTCATTGCTGCTGCATTAATAGTCTCACCTGCTTTTCCTGTTGTTCCTATTCTTATTCGCTGCTGAACCTCTGGTCTAGTTTTATCGAGCCATTGAATACTAACTGTTTCCTTATAAACTGACCAATCAGTCGATCCATTTTTATAACGGTATTGATAGGGTTGCTTCTTTGTTCCTCTTCCTGTTCTTATTCTCTCTTGAAACTTATTATCCTTTAGTAATTGACTTGCAACAACATTCTCATAACCAACATCATCAGTAAAGAGTTCTATTACATTTCTAGTAGGTATTTTACTAGGCACTCTAGTAAACTTGGGTTTGGAATCATCAAAAACCATCCAAAAATCAGAACACGTGAATAATTCCTCCATCAACTTAATCAGTCCTTCCCTATCAGGACAATCCGATGGTATTTTCTCGTATACTTGCTTTGTAAAGTTTACCTTAGTGGCCATAAAAAAATCCCCCTCTAGTTATTTAGAGGGGGATGGTCTTAGATATCACCTTCCTTTCGATTCTCTGATTTGAATACATCAAACTCACCGTCTGGGTATCGTGCTGCTAACTTCATCATGTTAGTGACTACGATAGTCTGGAAGTCTAAGTCTAATGCATTACAAGCTTGTGCAATGTACCAGAACACATCACCTAATTCTTTTAAAAGATGTACCTTAGTATCTTCTGTAAGTTCCTTACCTTGGAAAGCAATCTTCTTTACTATCTCTGTGAACTCTCCACCTTCTGCACTGATACCAACAGCAGCAGTAAGGAGTCTAGGGATATCAACACCCTTAGATTCTAAATCTTTAATTCTATTGATGAACTCATCTGTACTCTTAGAAGGGTGGCTTGTAGTACCATCGACAAACTCTAGGTACTTATCATAATCAACTGATTGTGTCATTGTGGATCTGAATAACGGTGTTCTTGTGAGTGATAGGTATCAGCATTAGGTGCTGGATCTATCTTTATAACCTCATCCCAGTGTGTACGATACACTAGGATATTGCATTGACTTACGCCATGCATTTTACCTGGATCTTCCCATTGTCTCACACACAATGTGAAGTATGGTGCGTGTTTATCGTAGAAGTTAACGAAACCTCTATCTCCTCGGAACTCAACTATGTCTCCGTGTTTAAACATTCCATTCAGCGAATTTACTAAGGCGGTCTTGGTTGTTTTTTATTGCATCAAAAGCATTAACGTCTGGATCTTCTTCCTTCTCACTCATGATTTCAGAAGTAGATTCTGCAACATCAAATAACTTCATCTTCGCTCTATCTATACCCAGAACAAACTTACGATTTGAAGTAGGATCATTGTACCTGTTCTTCAACTGCTTAACCATTATTCTACCTTCCTGTTCCAGTTCCTCGCTAGAAATGAGAGCGAACATAAGATCAGCAGTAGCAGGGAGTCCAAAGGATTCTGAAGTGTCAGTGAGGTCAGGATCACTAGACCCGAAACCAGAACGAGTAGTTTGAGTAGCACTAACAATCGGTAGGTCAAACTCGACAGCAAGACCCCGAAGCTCTTCAGCAATCGCTTTAACATAAGTATAAGAGTTAACAATGTGACCTTTATATCTTACACTAGCACAAATGTTAAGGTAATCTATAAAGATTATATCAGGTTTGAAAGATTTCTTAAGTTTTAGTTCATTAAGTAATGCCCTGAAATGTCCAGCGTGAGCTGAAGCAGTGGGATATTCCTTGATGATAATCTTTCCTTTAGTTTTCTTCTCAAGATCAGCGATCTTAGATTTAAACATCATCTGAGGTAGATCCACAATATCTTTGATGTTAACATTCAAACAGTTAGCATCAATACGTTCTGCAATCTTCTCTTCAGACATCTCCATCGTAACATAGAGAACATTCTTACTTCTCAACAAGCAAGCACTAGCCATGTGACACATGAATAGAGACTTACCAACACCTGTACCAGCAAGTGCTATGTTAAGAGTCTTATTGGGAAGACCACCCTTAGTGATGTAATTAAACTTCTCTAAGTCAAATGGTATCTTCTCTTCTTCTCTATGATAGAACTCATATCTATTATCTGCAGACTCAATGTAATCATGTCCTACGTGCTCATCAAATGAGACACCTAAAGCATCTTGTAAGATACTAGGAATAGCATCCTTAGATAACTTCTCATCATTACCGTCAGCAATCTTAACTGACTTGAGTAATGCATTATAGATTGCTTTATCCTGACACCACTTCTCAGTAGAATCAGATAACCAATCAGCATCAACCCACTCATCGTTAAGATCATCCAATCTAATCAAAGCATTTTTATAGGTCTCATCTGTAAGATCAGTCCTATTACCAAGATTAATTTTCAGAACTTCTTTAGTAGGAGTCTTATCATACTTAGATGAAAAGTCTTGTATCTCTTCAAAGAGAACTACATCGACAGCATCCTGAAAATACTCCGAATCAAGATGAGGTACTACCTTACGATAGTACTCCTCATTACATAGAAGGTTCCGAAGGATAGTATTTTCTATCCTTTCAGTTGCCATAACCATACTCCGTTCTTGCTGCTTCCTCTAACTGAGCCATCACTTCGTCTGTGAAGTACTTCTCAGGACTAGCAAGAACAGATTTAGGGTAAACAGAAGTTTCACCGAACTTGATACGGTTGCCCACCCTTGTAAAGACGTTGTACTTCTCACCCAATTCAATGAGTCCGTAGTACTTGTCCAGTCCACGTTCATCGAAGTATAATCTAGTAGCAACTTTGGAACCCTCCTTAGATAATCGAGATTTCTTGGCTTCGCACTTAATGATGTTACCCACTAGGTCTGTACCTTCCTTCTCTTTAGATTTGGTCAAATATATTATAGTAGATGCAGCATACTTTAGTCCAGCTCCACCACCCATTTCTTTTTGTGGCACATAGGATCCAATCACATCATATGTGTGATTCGTAACAATCATAGGAACTTTCGCCTGTCCAAGCTTCAAGGTTAATACCCTAAATGCACCCTTAATCAACTGTGATTTGGTCATATCCCTGACCTGTTTATCATTAGAGATGTCTTCCATCTCCTTTGATGTACTCAGCATACCAAGAGAATCAAGAACAAACATCAATGGTTGACGCTGGTCCTTTGGTTCTTTCAAATACTTATCAAGAATCCTAGTAGCTTGTGTTCTAAACTCTTCAATAGTAGCAACAGGAAAGATTACCATACGTTTGGAATCTATACCTCTGCTTTCAATCATATCCTTGGAGATAGCAGATTCAGACTCAAAATAAATAACCCCACCATCACTATGCTGATTAAGAAAGTTACGTACAACACTAAGGGCAAAGAAAGTTTTTCCTGTTGAGGATTCACCTGCAAGTGCCGTAACCTTGTTGGATGGAATACCACCAAACAAAGATCCACTAACGACAGCGTTGAAAATATGGCTACCTGTATCAACAAAACTGGATGTATCTCCTGCAGCGACTCCATCGCTGACGATACTTGCATACTCATTACCACTCTCCTTAATTACCGTGTCTAAGAACCCCATTTATTAACCTCACTTTCATACATGTTAACATAATCATGACCATCACTGGCCATCATTAGAGCGTACTGTCTTGCAGTATCACGCTCTTCAAATACTCTCACCTGTTCGGGTTCAAGTGCCTCAACCATATCATCTTGATAGGTTACTGTCCATACGGTTTTGCTCATGTGAAGAAACTCCCTATTGTAACAACTTTTTTACTGTTCCACCCTATGCATTCTAGCACATTTTCGAGTGGTTTCAAGAAACTCTTTTCAAATTGTTTCTTGTGGTCAATGTACTTGTCCATACCAAACTCCTTTGGTATCTCATTGAAGAAAGAAATACAATCTTCTCTGAGTGGATTGGGTGTCTTAAGATAAATGAACTTTATCTTCTCACCCTCTTGTATCAAAGGATACTTGTTCTCTATCTTATTCTTTTTAACATAATGATTATAAAGAAGAGCTCCTCTTACGTGGATGGGCGTTCCTTTGATATAGATTTCGGATCTTGAAAAGTATTTTTCAACTCCGTTGCATCCTCTTGGGAAAGCGATGTTTTCGTAGGGCTGCTCTCTTGTCTCTGCTCTGACACCATCGATAAATGAGACAAGTTCATCATTTGTTTTGCCGATAATAATCTTAAAAGCTGCATACAATTTATCCCTGAAATATTGTGGTGTAGATGACCTAGCAGTCTCAAGTCCCATGATCTTCATCTTGGGTTCTTTGTATCTAACACCCTCTGAGTCCCACACGTTTAATATGTATCGCTTCTTAGCAGTCCATATACCACGGTCAGCGATGTTCTCTCTCTTCATTATCATTTTCTGTTCATACGCCGAGACATACGAAGCCAGTTCCTGGTAAGACTTCTCGATAAACGGCTCGAGCTGATCTTTACAGATCTTGTCCAGGAGCTCAACAATCTTAATCTTATTATCAGACTTATGAGCAAAAAATTTATTAACAAGAGGTCCGAGATTAAGATATATTGAGTCAGTGTCAGATGCAATGACGTAATCAACTTTATCTGTAGAGAGTAGTTTATTTAGATAAACATTAATCTTGTTCTCTATCCAGCGAATAGATACCTGCCCAGAAAGAGTGATTGCTTCTGCATTAGCAAGCTTATAATACCTGAAGTGCTCATTGCCGATAGCACCATAAGCACTGTTAAGTGATATCTTCTTCGCCATCTGTATGTTGTTACATCTAGCGATCTCCTTTGTAAGCTCAACTGATGGTTTCTTTTCATACTCTTTCTTTGCTTCAATCATCTTCTTCTTGAAGATGACTCTCTCATTGTACATCTTGTCCATAAGTTCTGGTAAGAACCCACGTACATCCTTCCTGTACTGTGCCCCATTAGCACACACAGCAAACTCACCATCAATCTCCACCTCTTGATTTAAGATCCCCTCAACGCTCGAACTGGGATGTCCAGTCTCCCAGAGGGTCTCTGGTGAGATGTTATATTGCATAATAAGATGAGGATACAGGCTGTTGAGGTCAAAATTAACAACCCAATCATAGAATCCTGTCTTCGGTTCCTTAACATATGCACCTGCGTATTTTTCTGATTTGTTTGCACTCTCCTTCTTAGGAGGAATCGCTATCTGTCTCTTAAGTAGTTCAACGTATATGTAGTTGTCCCACATGCGAACTTGAGAGAATACATCCTCGTAATTCACCTTAGCATCATAAGCCATAGTGAATGCAAGGTCAAGTAGTTTCATCTTATCATCAAGTTGATCTACTAACCTAACGTCATGGATGTTGTAATCAATAAACTTCTGCCAATCATTCTGATAGAACTCTTTGAATGTATCATACTCAGAGTGATCTAACTTTCTCGCTCCAAGCTCAACCATACAGATGTGATCAAGCCTATAACTTTCTTGGTTTGTATAAGTGAATTTCCTGTATAGTTCGAGGTAATCCAGAGTAGATACTCCTGGAAGATCGTAAGCGATTTGCTTTCTCCCCTTGATATAAATTTCACGTCTAGATATAAGCCTCCACGGGCTAAGATAACGAGCATACTTCTCACCAAGAAGCCTAGAAATACGACCAGCGATATAGGGAATATCAAAAAGTTGTACGTTCCAACCTGTAATAACATCAGGAAAATTTTCATTCCAGTACTCCAAAAATGCTGATAGCATAGACTGTTCAGTTTTAAAGTGAAGGTAGTCTACGTCATCATGCTTATTATCAAACGGTCTAGCCCCAAAGACAGTAATACGACCAGTAAAGGAATCCTTAATACTGATCGCTAATATCTCTTGGTCTGCTGCTTCTATATCAGGGAACCCATTCTCTGCAGCAGTTTCAATATCAATGTTGAATACCCTAATGGTCTTAGGATCAAACTTTATATGTTCATCAGAATATTCCTCTGCGATATACTGATAAAGGTATCTTGTGTTACCATACACTTCCATGTTAGCAACATCTCTATACCTCATTATAGTTTCCTTTGCACCTGCAATGGAACCTTGTTTCATAGGCTCTACACACTTCCCCTCAAGGGTTCTCCATTTGGAGTAGTTAGATGTTGGGAGATATAAAGTAGGATTAAATGGAACCCTATCTTTAAATGCCTTGCCTCCCTCATAACCACGGACAAGAAGGTTCTGACCTGCTTGCTCAACATTGGTGTAAAATTTCATTCAGTAAGTAGTTCTTTTGCCTCTGCTGTATTTAAAGCTTCATCTGTTGGTGTAACCATTACTATTATATCAGTAGATCTAACAACTATTTGAAAGTCTGCTGAATACTTTGGCCACCTCTCACCATCTAATGTGATAGGATCTTCTAGAATACAATCTGGTTCACCATATTCTGCCTCTGGTATCTCTGATACATCAGCAAGGATCCAAGGTTCATTATTCAGTCGTAGTAGTTTCTTCATTAGTCTCTTCTATTGGTTCACTGTCTGCTAGAATTTTCTGTTCATATGCTGTCTGCACTGCAGGCTTAGCACTACTAATTATACCAATCATATCAAACCCAACATTAAACTGTCTATCATCTGTAAATGGATTCCACTTCTTGAAGTTAATATTATAACCATCTTCAGTTTCATTTACAACATGTAATGTATAAGGATCTGTGAATGCTAAACAGATAGGTTTCTCTCCTTTCTCCTTTGATTCTTGATCATGGAATACTTCACCAACGTCACAAATAACTTGCTCATTGGAATACTTCATGTTAATAACTTGTATAGTCATAAGTTTTCTTTATCTTCGGTGTACATAATTGTTAATGATTCATCAATATAATTGTAGTCTTTTACATGGAATTCATCAAGATATATCTTCTCAATATCTTCCCTAACATCATTCATACTAACAACACTATACAGGTTCAGACGAAACTGTTGATGTTTTGCAAAAGGACTCCAAGGAGAAAAAGATACTTTTAATTCAGGCTCGTTAGTTTGAAATTTCTGAGTAGTTGGAATACCTCTAGAGACTGTAAGAATTTGAGGATGCGTCATAATATACCCTAATGTTGTACCCGAATTGGGATCAGAGGTAACTGTTGAACGATCTGCTCTTCTTATCTCATGAACTTCAGCTACTACTCGCTCTCCTGTATTAAGAACTATAAGTTTGATGCTCATATTCTAATGGATCTATCTAGACATTATAAAGGGGAACTCGACAAAAGTCAAGCTCCCCTTTAATCATAATAAAATACCACTACTCAACTAAGAGACCTGAGCCTCTAACTTTTCTCTGGCAGCACCTGTGCCGAACCAGAATTTCTTTTGCTGATTCTCTGGAAGAACCTTAGTAAGATTCACAACCAGTAATCCATCTTTATAATCAACATTCTCAACTTCAATAGAGTCTCCTAGTTGCCAACTCCTATCAAATGATCTCGTAGCAATACCCTTATGGGCATAGGTTCTCTCATCCTTTTCATCAGTGGATGCTTTAACTGTTAAGATGTTTTGTTCGGTGGTAACTTCGATATCTTCTCTTGAAAATCCAGCAAGAGCGATCTCCAAAGTGGTTCTACCATCAGTTCCATGAAAAACATTGTAGGGCGGATAATTCTGTCCAGCTTCTGCAAGTCTTTCGAGTCTGTTAAATGTTTCATCGAATCCTAATTGAAATGGGCTATAGGTATCCCAGTATGATCTACGCATGGTGTCCTCCTTAAAGCGACTTAATTGAATGTGACCCCGAAGGCATCACACTACTATTTAAGCAGTGGTGGACTGAATTTGCTATGCGGCAAACCAGAAAACTGAGTACGGATCTTACTGAAGATTATACTCTTCCGAGTTCTTATAATGATCCCACACCATTGGAAATTGTTGTGGGGGAAATACTCCATACGAATAAACTTGAGAATATCTCACGAAGTCTTCTTTATAATTTCTAGAATCCCATTCTGGTTTATGAAAAAATAGAGAAGGATAAAATGTACAACTATTATACTCTGGTTCCATAGTAAGATATTTGTGCCATCCTCTTTCTACAAAAAAGGTATCAATTTTATCTGGATCCCATTCTACACTCTTAGTACTAGTAGAAGCTAGGGGATTTCTAGCACGACCATAATATACTGGACGACCATCACTTAAGTTATAATAGAACTCTGTTCCAGCAGGATTATCATCAGTCAACCAAATGTTAAAAGCATAACTAAATGGATCTGAATGAGGAATCATACTTGTTGCACTAATATCCATATGTTTCCAATGGGTATTACAGTATGTCTGCCAAGTTGAAAATGATTCATCATCATTATCAAACTTACTTCTTTCAATGATAGGAAATTTATATTTACTCAGTATACCATACAGATAAGCATATACCTTTGTTAGGTTAGCCATTAATGGCATAGGAAAGTGTTGTTGTGATCCAGGAGATACAGTAGCACTCTGAGGGACTACTGGAAATCTTTGTAAAAATTCTTTTACTGCTACTGGATCTTTATAAAAGTTTTTAATACATCCCCACTTCATTGTTGAAGCTTCATTGATGTGTATATGTTCTTCTGCTTTATCTGAAATTTCAAATGTTCTATCAATCACATCTTCAGTTAATATTATAAGATCTGATAGCATTACGGTTTCTTCTTACCAATATTATACTTAGACTCCAGAGTCCACTCACCTTTCTCTTTAAAAGATATAACTTTAATCTGATTTAATGGTGCGAGCTCACCAACACCATCCTGATTTATAATAGTAACTAATCCCCAGTCAGATAACAACTGAGTTATACGATTTCTACGTTGGATATCATTCAACGTAATGTTAGTGTTCTTACCATCAAGTGCGAAGAGTTCCTTGAAGTGAACTATGTAATACTTTCCTTGCTTATGCAAGATGTGACATGACTGATATATCTTTCTTTCTTTCCTAGAAGCAACACCAATTCTTGTTAGTGTCTCACGAACCTTTAGGAAATCATCTGGTTCTTTAAGACCAACCTCAATCATATCAGATTGTTTCCACTGGATCTCAGTATCAACGGACATTATTTTCCACCTTTATTCAATGATCTTTTTATATGTTCGAGTTGATCTGTTGATAATACCCTGATTACTTCTAGAGCCTTGGTATAACTATACCCATAATACTCACGAACTTCATCAAGATAATCAATCGACTCTTTCTTAGACCAAGGAGAGAATCTCTTTCTAGGTCTCAGACTATTTATATAAAAGTCGTATTGCATACGCTTGGATATATGCCAATTCATATTCATCTCATTAGCAAACAACACCGTGTCTGTAAAGGATGCTAGGCACTTATTAATAATCCATGTAGGATATGAGTTCTCCAAAGATGGATCCTCATCCATCATATTCTTTTTAGTTTGGTTGATACTATACAACCATGCACTTAGTTTGGGCTTGCTCATATGCTAAATCATTAATTACTAAAGGAAGCAGTCTATATTCTGCTCTTTGGATACGATGTTGTAATGTCTCTACAGTATCATCAGGACAAATAGGAACCCTTGATTGGTTTATTATATCACCACCGTCAAGCTCTTCGTTAACATAGTGGACAGTACATCCACTCTCTTTATCACCTGATTCTAAAGCTTGTTGCACTGCATGTAAACCTTTGTACTTGGGAAGTAATGATGGATGCACATTTATAATAGGACATGGAAACTCAGATGGTTTCCTAAGAACTCTCATGTAACCTGCTAATACAACAAGATCAACTCTCCATGCTTCAAAGAGTTTTATCATTTGATCTTCATCTTTGTGTGCTACCCTACAGTGAGGGATTCCAAACTTTGCTGCTCTCGCTACAGCACCGCATTGTTTTGTATTGTGTATCATCAACACAATCTCATGTTTCATCTGAGGGTAACGAACTATGTTCTCGAAGTTGGTTCCGTTTCCAGAACACATAACGCCTAATCTCATTAGTAATGATCCTCCAATCCTTCTACGGGTGTGGGTTTCCAATCCTCACCATAATATTTTTCTAGAATATTATGATGTGGTGCATCTGTACCTACCTCTAGTTTTTTAGGTGGTGGGGGTGGGAACATTTCTAGTTGTATCTCTGGTATAGAATAAGTGTCTCCACTCTTTCTATGATGACACCAATAGAATGTACCGTCTTCTTTTTTATATAAGTGGTCTGCTTCATGTGGACTCAACAGAACCATCTTAACTATCTTATCTCCTTTTTCATTCATAGACATCATAAGGACCATTAAGTTTTCTTTGATGTTCTCTCTCATCAAGAACCTCATTGATTAAATCTTTGAGTTCCTCTTTGAGCTTTGGTTCAATCAAAGGTAATGGTGTAGGGTTAAATGGTGGATAGATTGGTTCACCATTTTCATCACGTGGGTATATGTTATCCTTACAACCTTCGGTTGCTTCACCACTCATACCCTGAGTGTCTATTTTTCCCATGTGAGTAACTCCTTATACTTATGGTATAATTGGCCACACTTCGGTTCTGTGTCACGAGACTTCCACAATTGATTTATGATCTCTCGCATATCATCCACAGGGACAACAACAGATAGAGGTTCTTTTTCCTCAGTGATAATAACTTCAGCCATTAGTTGAAAACTGCGTTAACAGACATAACTTTTGCATTAGGATTTCTAGCCAGTGCTACTTGCCTAGCTTCCTCATAATTTCTAGCGATCACAGTCTCACTAAAGACTGTTCCAGCGACATAGAGTTTGACTTCACACTTCATAATTTGTAAGGACTAGTTCCTTCCTTGTTGCTTGATCTATATTATAGCACCCCACGCTCCTCATGGTGTAAGTATGTGCAAATTCCCCAACTGTCCACTCCTTGAAACGATCCTTAACAATCTGGTCAGAGTTATAAGATATTAATATGTTGGAAGTATACTCATCACAATCAGCAGCAAACTTATCATGATCAAACTTCTTATGCATACCACCCTTTCTACCATATAGATTATCTTTGATATCATATGGTGGATCCATGTATATAAAGTGTCTCTTTCTATCCCAGTCAGCACATAACAATCTCTCGTATGAATGACTGGTTATAATCCAACTCTGTATCAGTTCTTGGTAACCAGTAAGCTTTTCAATCCCTCTAATTGAGAAGTTGGACTCGGATGCTTGTTCACTAAATGATGAAGACTCAGTGAGACCACTGAAGCTACACTTATTAACGATATAAAAAGCGATGGCACGATCAAGTTGAGATTTTTCTGGGTCATTAATAACTTCCTTCATTGATTGGAATAAACATCTAGCAGAATCTGGATTACAATGAACCCCCTTAAGATTTAATATTTCTTTCTGCAGATCTGCACCATTGTGCTGTAGCTCACACCAGAAGTTAAACAATGGTTCATATAAATCATTGACCCATATCTTAATGTTAGGATATCTCTTTGTTACTTCCAATGCTACAGAACCACCACCTATAAATGGTTCACGATATTCACCATAGTCTTTAAGGTCAGGGAAGAACTGGAACAGCTTAGATAGTGCTCTAGACTTACCACCTGGATATCTTAAAGGTGTCTTCAAAGATTTGATACTCATTTCCACTCCACTCCTAACATAATCTCAGTTAAACATGCTAGAGTATTAATCTCTTGGTCAGCAACAAAGTTTATCTGATACTGATACTTTGCTATGATGATAACAATGTTTGGTACAGAACGACCAGTAGCATGTTCATACATTGTATCATAGATCCTTCTCATAATGTGATGGGGATCATGATCCATGTGTTGAGTTACCCACTCCTTGACCAACTTATAGTTACGATCCTTCATTGCTTTAATGAGATCATAAGCATTGATGTCTGCTATATCTGTTAGGATATCTGCCTCTATCTTACCCTTGGCTGCATGTCTCTGTGTCTCATTAAGTAACCTTCTCCAGTCAGGATAATATCTCTTAATCAGTTTAGCAGTAACCTTATCACTAGACTCAACAGACTCACCTTTAAGTATATCTCTAAGTCTCTCAAAGAACTGGGAGCTTAGTTCTGTCTTCTCAGCATTATTGATCTTGAAATCAATAACAGTGCATCTAGATTTGATAGGATCTATCAAACGATTAACAAAGTTACAAGTAAAGATAAACCTACAGTTCTTATGATACTCCTCTATTGCTGCTCTAAGGATCATCTGAACATCAGAAGTCATATTGTCTGCCTCATCCAGTATGACCACCTTGTGCGTCTTTGTAGAGGTCAATGAGACTGTAGTAGCAAATTGCTTTACTCTAGTTCGGATAGTATCAATCGATCTACCCTCGTCTGATCCATTAATAATAATATAAGAAGCACCTAACTGATCACACAAAGCTCTAGCTACTGTGGTCTTACCTATACCAGCACTACCAGATAATAAAAGGTTAGGAATCTCACCTTGATCTAAAAAACCAAGGAAAGATTTCTTTAAACCATCTGGTAGGATACAATCATCAATAGTCTTGGGTCGATATTTCTCAACCCAAAGGAATTCAGTTTTCATCAGGTTTCATTTCAATAACACCACTCGATCTCATCTCATGGTATCGATTACGAATCTGGTCTTTAAACCAGGCGGATCTATTACTAGCAAGATCATACTTAACAAGCTCATCCAATATCTTAAGAAGATCTGCTTCTTGTTTAGTGAATGATATGTTAATGATTAACTTCTTTTCACTCATTGTGGTTCCAAAGCAACATAATACTTTAAGTTAACATCCTGAGATCCCTCCCAATCACTAACCACCCATTCAGATAATAGTTGTTCTGATACAGATACCCTATAGGATGCCTTATTGTATACACGTAAGTTATCAACCTTCATATTAAGATCATACTCACCTGTAGTAGTAGCATTAGGTAGATCAAATCTACATGAGTTACTGGTGTCCATATCCTTATCAGAGAAGTTAATGAAAGCAGCAGTACCATCACTACAGAATGATAGATCCCTGAAACCAAACTTACCTGAGATATTCAATCCCTTATTAAGCAAAGACTTATCCAGATCAAACCCAATGTTTGAACCAGGAAATCTAACAGACTTATCAGGAGCAACCTTAAGGGTAATCTCTGGATCACTGTAATAATATTTGATTGCTATGTTATTACCACGAAGAACAACATAGTCCTCGTTACCAAACTCTAGTGTTGGATCATCTAAGATTCTTAAACCAGATAGAAACTGACTTAAGTCATAGATTGCAAAGTCTTGTGGGAAGTATTCCTCACACTCATACTCTGCTAGGATGTTCTCTGCATTAGAGATAGTCTTAATGATGTTCCCCTTCTTGAATACTATAGAGGAATTAATTGTTGCGAAGTTCTCAAGGACTGAGAACGTCAGTTCTGATAAATGTACTTTACTTGTCATAATCTACGGTGAATGCAGTAGCTCCAGTTTGTGCCTTTTGGTATGCAGCAGTCTTATCATTGAAGTGAAGAAGTAACACAGCATAATGGATAATCTTGATGATGTCCTTTCTGCTTGTACCCTTCCTATCATACCGTGAAGCATATTTCAAAATATTAGACCTACAGAATGCTTCTGCGTCACCTACTGAGTCAATCAGGTCAAGTGTTTGAACATTACCTGCTGAGTAGTGACCCCTGTATGTCTGACTGATATAATCCGAGACCTCTTTCAGGATCTCACTTTCATTGTATTTCAACGGTTCCATACGTATTGTATCTTATCATGATAACATTCAAATTCGATTCCGTCAAGACTTTTTAGCTTAATTTTATGTAAAGGACTGGAAGGAGTTCCCACCCCTTCCAAAATCATTCCAGACCTACCATCAGTCAAGGTAGCCCAATGTCCTAGATAACCGTTTTTACTCGCCATCGGTTTCCTCCTCTAGATCTACTTTAGCATCAATCTTATCGTATAGATCAACGAAGGACTGCTTAGTCTCTTCATCAAATCTATTTACACATACCTGTATCGCTTTAACACGATTGTTCCAGATTGCGAAGGCACGAATGATGTGTACCAATCTACGTGTTGAGATAACCTCATCAATACCACCGTCACGGAATGTTCTACGGATGATATCAGACCAGTTAGCAAGATTCTCGCAGAACTCTTCATCAAGTACACCTAGGTTAGCAGATACTTTCTCAAGGATCTTTTGCTCAGTCTTAGGAGTAGGATACTCTTGCTCAAAGGTTAAGGCGAATCGCTCAAGGAAGGCTTCGTTGAGCACGTTAGTTCCAATAAAACGTCCATCATCTGAACCCTTACCTTTTGTGTTTGCTGTTGCGATGATGTTGAATCCTGATTTTGGTCGAACGAACCTCCCAACCTTTTTAAGGAAAACACCTTTTCCTTCAAGGATTGATTGAAGGCAGAGGATTTTGTTTGAGGCAAGGTCGATTTCGTCAAGGAGCAAGACAGCTCCTCTGTTGAGAGCTTGAATAACTGGACCATCGTGCCAGACGGTTGCACCGTCAACAAGACGGAACCCACCAATGAGATCATCTTCATCTGTTTCTATTG
>Ga0111541_10000126_pt1 | contig 23114 bp, 5 predicted proteins | sample Knorr_S7_td_DCM__FD_83039 | JGI IMG/M metagenome (GOLD analysis project Ga0111541, IMG submission 83039) | Marine microbial communities from Southern Atlantic Ocean transect - Knorr_S7_td_DCM_ad_131m_LV_B (version 2) (version 2) | ecosystem: Environmental > Aquatic > Marine > Oceanic | place...
CCATACATCTTAATCTGTTCATTGATTAAGCTTTGGACTAGATTCTGCTCTGTAGAAGACCCTTGCAGGAAATAAGGATTTAATGCCATTAGCCTATCATGTCAAGAGGTGGTATTTCATAAGTATTAGACATCATTTCTCTAATTCTTTCTAATTCTTTCTCTGCTTGTTCATACATTTCCATTCCATTCAACTCTATTCCACCAGGCAATTTAACTCCTTGGAATTTAGACATATTTTGTCCCCACTGCCTTTTAATAAGAGCAGTAGTATATGGTTTTAAGAATGAATCATTCCACACTTTAGGATAAGTTGAAGGATCTAATAAAGTAAAGCAATCTATCACCAAATAATCATCAACTGATAGACTACCAAAATCAAGATCCAAATATAATCTATCTTGTCTCTTATTAAATCTTATTTGTTTCTCAGTGGTCAATAAGAAGTTAATATCCTCTAGATATGTCTTTACCATTGCATAGGAAAGAAGTTCAGTAGCACCCCAATAATAAATGTCATTTAAGAATAACTGATACTTCACACTGAACATATTGTTAGTGATAGTATTACTTCCATCAAAATGGAATATCTTAGTAACTCCTATAACTTCTGCAGGAATAGGAAGATAATTACTATTTTCAGTATAAGTGAATTGAGTAGTAACCCCAACTGTTGTATCTACTGTAGTGGTTGTTATACCTGCTCCACCAGTTGCTTTTCCTCTATCAATATCTGCTTGAGTTATTTTATATTTTCTATATGACTGATATACACCATCAAAATGTCTTTCTTGAAAGAACTGAACAGCATCATCTACAATATCTTCTATCTGCTCATCTGCAACATTAATTTCTAGCACAGGAGCACCTAACTGCCTTTTGCAGTAGTCTATAAGTTCTCCTCTCGTACTTGGTTGCGCCATTTATCTACTTTACTAGTATAAGATTATTTAGGAAGGAGCAGAAGAGATACCTGCTATAACTAACACATCTCCTGATACTATTCTATAAACTGAAGACCCAGACCCTATTAAAACATCATATACATATCTACCTTCTGTTAGAGTTCTAGTAGCAGTAGAACCTAATGATAACCTAAACTCTCCACCTTTAGCACTAGTAAAACCTACTTCAAAGGTTTTTATTGCATGTTGTGATGATCCAATTGCTACACTCTTAGCAAGTTGAGCAGAACCAGTATATCCAGTAAAATCAAAAGCAGTCCCAGAAGTACCAACTACAGTATAGTCAGCATCCAAATCTGCTCCAGTATTGATGGTTAGATTGACACCATAGGCTACACCTGAACTGGGGTCAAAAGTAAGAGTGTTTTTAGCCATTAGATAGTGCTTTTAGTAAAGTTTTAATTTCATTAATATCATCCTTTAAAGATTTCAAATCATCTTCCATATTATCTATTCTATCAGTTCCATGCTTTCTTCTAGCACGCATCCTGATATAATTATCATATTCTGAAGAATTGGCATTCAAAATAGCATTAGTATGCTCATCTCTAACTAGGTTGGTGTGTCCTTCTACTTTCATGTTATGCTAGGGCAATTACTCTAAGACCTTTAACTCTAGGTGGTTGAGCCTGATTAGTACCAGTACCTACCAATTTGATGCTAAAGTTTTTAAATGTAGGAAGATCATCAATAGTAAATTCATAATCATTCCATACTACTTGCTCTGAAGTATATGCTATTTTATCAGTCTTAGGAACTAATTTATCAGGAAGACCATTGTTCTTAGCTGGATCAACAATTTGACCTGTTGTTAACAAGTTAGAATAACCAGGGAATGGTTGATAAATTAATTCATCATTAGGATCTTCTGTAATAGCATAGAATGCTCTAATATCACTTGTTAGATTGATATGAGCTTGCATATGAATTTTTAATCCAGTAGCTCCATCTTTCAATGTAATTGGTTTAGATGCATATACAAATGCATTAGGATCATTCTTCAATGTGCTAGTTCTATTATCGGTAACCCAATCATCAATTGGATTATTGATTCTATTAGAAGTTAATATAACTCCTACTCTATCCAAATCAATTACAGGAGAAACATTTGGAGTTGCTCCATAAAGTGATAGATTTAAAGTAAATGATTTATTATCAGGAAGATTGGGTAATGATGTTGTTTCATTAATTCTAGAAGCAACCATTCTAGGACTGGACATATAGTTATCAGTAATTAAACTAATTTCTTCAAATCCTTGATCTTGATAAGGTACTTCATCTCCATCTATACTAGATGCTGTAACAGTTCTAATTTGACCTGTTACATTAGATCCTTGTGGTGTAATATTTTGAACTATAGGACTTACAACTTCAAATGGTATATTCTCAGTAGAAAGAATATCAGATCCACCAAGAGATTTACTTTGATTGAAATGTAATTTTGGATAGCTAGTTCCTACAGATCTATCTACACCATTAGTAGACATATCTACTTTAACATTAAAATAATCTAATCCTTTAGGATTAGCAACAGTAGCATCTGCTATATTATGATTAGTATTAATTCTTCTTAAAGATACACCATCCAATTCATACTTATAGAGATAATCTTTCTCATCATGAGAAAGAGTTTGAGTAGAATCAACTCCTCTAGTAACACCAGTTAATGTGTTATTTACTACTCCAGTGTAAGATAGAATTTCACTTCCAACTTTAATATAACCTAAGTTAGTAGAACCAACACCTACATTTTCAAATTCAGCAAAGTCTGTTGCATCATCTACAATAATAGAACCAGTTGAAGTAGAATCATAATCAGATGCTAACTGAGTAGGAGCAACATCAGATTGAATATTAGCGAATGTTACTGTATTTTGATTAGAATACATTCCATGATTCTTTTGATTTACTCTAATATGTAAACCATCATTAGTTGATTCTGGAGATCCAGACAACCAAACATCTCCACCAACAGTATGGTTAAGAGTAACTATTCCAGCACTTGTAGTGTATCTAATTGTTTTACCAACACCAGTAGCAAAGTCTCCCTGAACATTATCTAAAACAAATTCATTATTTCCACTCACAGCACCAATAGAGAATCTAATATCTCTTCCAAGTGAATTAACACCAACTGATGTTATACCAACAACATCACCTATAACATATCCACTACCTCCATTTGCTATGGTTGCAGCAGATGCTACACCATTAGTAATAGTAAGATTAGCAGTTGCATTTCTACCAAAACCAGTAACAGTATTAAGAGAAATATTCTGATAAGTTGCAGTGCCAGAAGAAGGTGTATAACCAACTCCAGCATTTGTAATAGTTAAATTACCATTTGCAGTTCCTGCTAGTCCAGCCAATCTTGCAGTGGCATTACTACCATCCTGAGAAATTATATTACCAACAGTTACTCCAGTATCAGATATTGTAGTATTAAACCCAATTCTAATTTTATTAGAAGCTACTGATAATGAATCTTTTAATAAAGGTGGAATATCATCTGCTTGTGTCACTAAAGGTGGATTTGTAAAGTTAACATTTCCAGTTCTTGTATTGAATTTTGCCTTATAAAGAACAAACTTCAAATCTTCATATTGACTAGCATTCCAAGTTTCTCCATTCTGAGATTTGAACAGAGAACCCAATGTAGGTTGAGCACTTACAACTACTTGCTCAGCTTCTGGTCTATCCTTTGTCTGAACATCAACTTCACCCATTCTAGAAATCCAAGCAGTATATTCATTACTGTTTGATAAAAGGACAATAGCATAAGATTGTCCGCCTGGTAGATAAACAGGAGAAGGGAATCTAACTATAGTTCTAACAGAGGCATCATCAGATATATTAACATCATCTGGGTTTAATACCACTTCACCAAAAGGAATTATCTCAGTGGTTGGTACACCCAATTTCATTGTTCTTAACTGAACACTGCAAGGTAAGAACTGGTCTTTAGTTCCAAAATAAAGATCTACCCTAGTAGCATATATTCCAACTCCATGAGGAACCCAGAAAGATTGAGCAAGAGGATCTTGATATCCATGACCACATGGTTTTGTTAATTCATTATAACCAGCTTTATCTGTAATTCCAGTTTCACCTGCAATCTCAGAAAAAGTTACAGCAGCAGCATCAGATAATGCATCTTTTTGTGCTGTAGTAGCAGTATTAGCAAAATCTATATGCTCCTTCATTCTTGCTTGGACTGCTACTGGATCAGTAATTCCTTCATTAGCAATTGCTGCAGTCCAATATTTCATAGCACCTTCATCAGGAGGTGGAGATCCCATCTGAGCATATGCATTAGATATAGGATCATTAGACTCTACAACTGTATTTCCAGAATTATCTGTTTGAACTACAAATCCACTACTATGAGAAGGTTGACTACCAGTTATCTTAGGAACATAAGCAGGACTAGATGCCCAAGTTTTTGCTTCTGCAGCACCAGATCCTTTAGAACCATCTCCAGTCAGTGCAGGAGTATAATCAATATAAGTAGAATCCCCTCCACCAATACGATCTTCAGGTAAATCAACCACCACATTTGGCGATCCAATAACTGTTATAGTATCCTCTATAGGTGGTTGATTGTGTATTGTTACACTATTAACTAGAGTAGTTCTACTATCACTTCCCAAAGATTCACTTTCTACTCTGGTTATCATGTCAGTATGAACATTCTTCACACTAATAATAGTACCCTGCATTGTATTAACAGTTCCAGTAGATTCAAAAGTTCCACTGACATCACTAGTAACATTTCCTGCTATATTACTGTTAATTGAACTAGTTGTAAGTCTAAAGACTTTCTTACCAGTTTCAAATTTTGGTGTTGTTATATTATTAGGATTAGGAATAAAGAAAGAACCTAAAATACTTCCTAAATTATCAGTTCTAAGTCTTACATTTGAAACAGAAGCTTGAGCATTAGATGTCTGTCCTACCAATTTAAGACCTTTTTCAACATACCCATAATAAGTGTTGTCAGATTTTTCAGCTAAAGAATCTAGATTAATATTAAGAATAGATGATGTGGAGGAATATAATTCAGGGATAGTACTAATATCAGAAGAAGCAGAAGCATCTGTAGATGTATTAGATGATGAATCTGGTACTATAGTATCAACTATAATAGCACCCAAAGTTGTTCCTGTCGCTCCTTTAGTTAAAGCAGTTAATTGATAATATGGATTAAGGTTATAAGTTTCATTAGGACTTGTTGGATTTCCTCTCTTATGGTTTGACTGTGCAACTTGGAATCTAATTAATTCCTTTCCTTCATTATTAGTTCCTACAACAGTTTCTCCTACTTGGAAAGTTCCAGTAGTCATTGATATTTCAAGAAGTTTAGGAATAATATACTTTGCTACTTCCTGTCCATCAAAGAAAGCATAAACACCAGTTGAAGGTTTAAGAGTTCTAGCATCAAATTTGATGTTTCTAGATCTCATATAAGCACCTATTTCGGTATTGATTACCTTAGGTCCTTCATTAATAGTACTAAATGTTTCTTTAACTAATTTTCTAGTAGCCTTTTTCTCTTTAGTACCAGTTCTAGTTTGAGTAACATATGTATTTCTTGCTAATCTATGTGTTCCATGCCACTCATCATCAGTCCATGTACTTCCAGTATTGCTCCAACCTGTCCAATTTTCAGTCCATCCTCCCCAAGTTACTGGACCATATCCAGCTCTTGAATCAAATCCTGCTTGATCTAATTGTTCTTCATTTTCAGTATAAGTAACTAGATCTTCATTTTTAGCTTCAAGTACAACTTCATCTACCCATATATCAGAATCTGGTGTTAAAGTTAAAGTTCCTCCATAATAACTTACCAAATAAGGTGTAATATTTTCAACTCTAGTAGCAAAAAGTTGTGATACATGAACAACCTCATCATACATTAAGGTTAATACATTACCTGTCCTTCTAATACCATTCAAGCTATTCATATCTATTTTAAGATCAAGCTCAGTGGTATAAGGAGAAGGTCTTAATTCTCCATTTTTATAATCAATAGAGTTCTTTACAGCAGTCTTTTTAAGTTGATTTTCAGTATCAGAGAAATCATCTACAAAGAAACCAGATTTAAATCTATTTAAACCATCAGCATCAGTAATCTGCATATTCAAAGTTTCATTCTCTAATAAAGAGAGTGATGTATAAAATTCTAAATTTTCAATTCTCTTCTCAAGTTTATTAATATCACTCATCTGATATCTCTTATAAGATGCCAGAGTAACACTTGCGTTATTTACATTGAAAAGATATGGAGGAAGCTTGATAGAAGCAATTTCCAATCCACCTTCAATAGGAACAGGCCATTCAGGAGACTCTGCTGGCACACCATTAACTAATTGGAAACTTCCATTCTTTGTAAGATAAATTTTATCTAATCTAGGAAGATAGAATGAATAATCCAATAAAATAGATTTATCAGATGCTAAAATATTTTTAGCAGAATTTCCAGATGAATCAAATGTTCTACCTAAGAATTCAAAAGGAGAACGTGATGTACCTGTAAAATCAGAAACTCTAGGTCTTATATCAATAATATCACTTACTCTACATCCATTAATATCATGCAAGTCTCTATAATGGAAATTATCATAAGAATTGACAGTAGTAATATCACCTGTATCAGAAGCTGTAAAATAAGCTGATTCAAATATTATTTTTAACTTTTTAGATGGTGCATCATAACCTTCCTTTCTTATTATTCTGGAATAGTCATAAATGGTATTTCTTTGACCATCATCATAAGTAAATTCATTTGTTATATTATTAGACCCTAATGTAAGAGCACCAATAGTACCAGTAATTCCAGATTCCCTAAAAGTAACTGTTTCTCCAACTTGGAAAACAAAATCATTTAAAGCAGCATATTCTATAGAAGAATCACTACTTTTACTAACATACATTCCAATAGCTCTACCATTATCACCTATAAAAGTTTCTCCAATTAATAAATCACCTGTTTTTCCAGATGCACTATTAATTGAACTAAATGTAACTATAGGTAAAGTAGCATCACTAGTATTCTTAGATTCATACACCCCATATATTTTAACAACATCTGGAACGTTTAATGATATCTCATCATCTTGAACCCTAGTTCCATAGACAGTATTATAAGTAAGACCATCATTTAAAGTAGTAGTTCCAATACCAGATATAGAACTAGCAGACCCAACTATATTGAGTACATTAATCTTTTGTCTTTCTTTAATTTTCTCTTTTACATTTATTTTACGTAATGTTGCTATTAATTTAGCTGGACTATTAGTTCCCAATCCATTAATTATCAATTGAGTAGAACCTTCATTAAAATCAAACTTATCTGATGATAATGCTTCTGTGGTTCCATCAGTTCTTATTAAAACATAATCTTCCTCATCATATGGTAGAAATGTTTCTGCAGCACTTCCACTACTAATAGTTCCTGTAGAATTATCAGTTATATCAACATCAAACTGTTTCCTAATTGTAATATGAGAATCTGTTAAATCTACATCTGAGATGTTATTTTTAGGTAACTTTGTAAATAAAGTATTATCTGTAGAAGATTGGAATTGAGAAGTTAATATCTTAAAATTAGATATGTTAATTGGTCCACCTGTAGTAGAAAGTCCTACTGATGTATATTGAGGAAGACCACCTTCACAAATACCAGTAACAGTAGTAACTCCAGATATAGTTAATGAATTTTGAGATACACTTTCAATTCTAGCAAAAGAAGGAGTCTCACCTCCACTAATATTAGTATTAGTATAAGAAACAAGATTACCTACAGTAGCAATTCCTATAAAGAACTTACTCTTATCAGTGCTTGTAACTGTAGCAATTCCTAAAGAAGTTCCTGAAGTAGTAGCTGCACTAACATTAACTTCTCCTATATGAGAAAATACAGTTTGTTTTACATCACCACTAAAAGTACTAGCAGTACTTACTGTTCCGTGAATGGATTTAATATCACTAGTAGTATATGAAGTAGATCCTACTGAAATATTTCCACTTTCTATTCCATTGAAAATTAATTGCTCACCAGTAACAAATGTTCCTTTAGTATTATAAGCAGTAACAGCAGTACCAACAGCATTAAATCTTAGGTATCCTGTAGCACCACTAGATTTTCCTTTAATATGAGTAGGAACAACTAAAGCATTTACTGGATTGGTATTTAAAGTTATATTTGTATATGTTTGAATATCATATAAAGCAATATCCCATTCGTTTTCATTAGGAATAGAAGTATTATATGATCCAGACTCTAAAGCAAAATCATATACACGTGCTAATCCTATTTCTTTACCAGCAGCAGTAGTTTCTGCAGTACCAACTCTTCTATCTCTTAAACTTACAGTATAATTAGTACCTATTCCAATACTAGGAGAACCAGAAACTCTATTTAAACTAAAAGTTGGTCCTGTAACATAGTTTATACTTTGATCTTTTAAAAGTTTTGTAGTTCTTGGTTTTTCAAAATCTAAGAACGTAGGAACTATAGATTCTACTTCAAATCCTTCAACATAAGCTTTTCCTGGAGATAACTTATAAGTTCCTAAATCATCACTGGGGGTATTATTGTTATATGTTGTTTGATCAGCATTAAAAATACCATTGTTTCCTTCATAATCATTTAAAGTATTTTTAACAGAAAGTGAAAATGGTTTAACATAATAGTTTCCAGATTCATCAAAAGTTCTTCTTGCAAATTCATTGGCTATTTCATTATACTCAGTTCCATCAGGACGTACATAAATTAATTGCCCATTCCTAATTTCCATCAATTCTATAAAATTAGATGGCTTAGGATCTTGAGGAGATACTGATACTAATTGGACTCCTATTGCTAATCTATCAGCACCAGGAGCAGTATAATTACTATATCCAGCAGCATTATCTGTTAGATTTTGATCTAAATCAGAAGTGACAATAGTTTCTTTAACTTTTAATCCAACCTTTACAGTTACATTATCAGTATAAGGATCTAAAACTAATGTTTGAGATGGAACATCTACAAAAAATCCTCTTACAAAATATATACCAGCAGATAATACAGCAGCTGCGCCAGTAAATGCACATATACCATCAGATACTTGAGCAATAGGCTCTCCTGGTTGGAAAGTTGTACCGTCTTTTGTAGTTACTATATTAGTATCTAATAATAAACTTTCTCCACTAACAAACAATTCATTATCTTCACCTCCAGTGTTTAAATATGTAATGAATAAGACATACCAATCTTCACCTAAAGATTTACTAATAAATGATTTTATTTTAGCTTTTACTCCTGATTGACTACCTATTACTACCTGACCTATCAATCTATCAATATAAGAATCTACATCTATCCCTTCATTAGAAATTTGAATCCTAACAGAAGTATATCCTCCATTATATCTAATACCACCTCCAGTCACAGAAGATCCATCTTTAAACATATGGCTTCCAAATTTTTCAATCTGATCTTGAAGAATAGATTGAATTCCAGTTAATTCCCGAGCTTGAACTGGCAATCCTGGTTTAAATAATATTTTACAATAACTATCATTTCTATCAAAATCGTCAAAATAAGGAGCGACGTTTAGATTAGTTTCCTGTGGCATGAGTCTTTAGAATTGCAAAATGACTTTGATATCTTCTCTTTGGTTAGCAGACCTAGTAATAGAAGGTCTGTTATCAACATATATTATATTTCCAGAGTACTTCTTAACTTCGGGATTTGAAACTCCTTGAGTAAAACTCTGTCCAAGGTAATATGTTCTATTATTTATTATGGTACTTATACCAGGACTGGATGAAGTTCCAAAGTTGGTATCTATTCCTAAAGTACCTTCATTACTAGCAATATTAACATTTCCTCCTGTAGTAGGATTTGCTGTAAATGGATGTAATGAATATCCATAAGTAGGATCAGTTTTTAAAGATCCATCACTATTAAATCCAACTAAACTTTTATCTTGCCAATATTTAAGAACTCCTGTTGTTTGATCATAAGAAACTACTCTTCCTACAGCAGTAGATCCTACTCCTACTGTTTGAGTAACCTGTCCATCTAAATCAAAAGTAGCTGTAGTATAACCTGCTCCTATTAACTTTAATGCATATAAAGAACTAGCTTTAGAAAGAGTCAAATTAGCAGTTGAATCAAAAGCTTGAGGATTTTCTACAATTCCAATTCTAGCAATTTGGTTCCCAGTTATAAAATCTGGATTTTCTGAGTCATTTTCTATTTTAGAATAGACTAATACATTAGTTGCTCCCAGTTCCCTATAAACATCTGATCCATGTCCACCTTGAGGAGGAACTATTACATTAAAAACTGGTATTGTTGTTCCAGTAGGAACTCCTCCTGATGCTAAATCAACAGTTCCATAAGTGTAACCTGATCCACCTTTTGCTATATTAATAGATTCTACTTTAGCATCATTATTAATAACTATAGTTGCTTCTGCTCCAGAACCATCTCCATTTATAGGAACACCAGTATAAGTTCTATTAGCAGTTCCTATACCAGATCCTCTATTAATAATAGTAGCAATTTTTAATTGTCCACTGGTTGATGCATTATCTCTTACAGCAGAATTATCTGTGTTAGTGTCCCAATTGCCAGGAACTGGCATATAATTAGTTGAATCAAACTTTGCAATATCACTTGGTTTAATAGTATAAAGATATTTCCATACATAACCATCTCCACTATCTCCTGCAGATCTAGGTTCTAAATCTGTAAATGTAGGTTGGTCTAGTGAAGGTCTTCCTGTAGTATTTTCTGGGTCTGTACCATTTTGTAAGCAAATATAAACCTTATAATCTTCATTTACTACAAAATATTTGGATGCATATAAATTAGTTGCACCAGAAGGTTGTGCTGTATTTGTTCTACTAATATCTCCTCTATACATGTCATAAGTTATACCTGAAGTCCAAGTATTCTTACTAACCACTCTACGTACATCTGAAGTTGTAATCTTCTTCAGTGCTACCATAGTATCCCAATAATCATCTTCTTGATCAAAACTATCCTTAGGGGCAGGTGGATTGCTATCCCATGTAGAAGAATAGTTGGTAGCATTAGGCAAACCAACAAAAGAATAATATGAATTAACAGTAGAAGTTGCTGCTGAGACAAAATTCTTAGCATTCAATATTCTTAGTTGATCAGTTATAATGGCTGACATTTTTACTATTTTTTAGTTATTTATGTGTTATAATTTACGTATCTTAAAGGATTGACCCTTTCAATTATTGGTGAAGTAGATATACCAACTAATCCATTAGAATTACCAGCATAAGATGTAAATTGTCTAGCAGATCCTCTAGGAGCAGTAACAATTCTACCCCAACTATATTCACCAAAGAACTCACTATGTCCAAGTCCAGTTAATCCATTATAATCTTGAACACTTACTGTAACTTGAGCAACATAGGTTAATCCAATTCCTATACCCATAGTTTGAGCAATAGAAACTTGAGCAACTTCATAGACATTATCTAAGAAGGATGTACCTATACCAACTACAGTACCATCTTGATATAGAGAAGTTACTGAAGCACCTACATTAGAATTAAAGACTGTAAAGTAATATCCAGTTGTAATTCCACTTACAGTAATAGCAGTTCCTACAGTAGCTGCATTTCTGAATGGAGAATCTTTTGGAAGAAGTAAATCAAATACAATAGCAGTTGATGCTACACCTACAGATGTTGTAGATATACCAGATATAATTCCAAAATCACCAGAATATGATACATCATTAATAGTCTCAACTAAAGAAACTACTTTAGGTTCTCCTATAAGAACTGAAGGAGCAGCAGTGCTGGTATAAGCAAATCCACTAGTAGTTCCTCCATAAGAAACTGTAATAGCATTAACAGTTCCTACTCCACTTATAGTAGCAGTTGCTCTAGCACCTTGAGAAGTAGTTAAACCAATAGGAGTGGTAATTGATACTGTAGGTGCTATGGTATATCCAACACCAGGATTTGTAATATCAAATGATGTCACAGTTCCAGCAACTGAAACAAATGCAGTAGCAGATGCTCCAACTAAACTTTCTTGAGAAATAATTCTAATGTTAGTTTGATTATCATAATTTTCTTTATAATTATCAAAGAATGTTCTTATATTAGAAACATATATTACAGTAGATCCTACTCCAACAGATTGTATAATATTAGTATTAGGATATATCAATGGTTCATATTCAGTTCTATCTTTAGTAATTGCAACACCATCTATAAATTTATCTTGAGTTTGTCTAGACCATATAACAGATCTTTGGAATGTTTCATTAGTAGTAATTCCTGGACCAGCATAAGAATTTGTGTCCAAACTATCTGAAGAATTGACACTAGTTACTGTTCTTTTCTCTTCTTCTAATCCAACAGATTGATCATATAATCTAATTTCATCTCCTTTCTTAACTGTTTCTAATATATCAACATTAGTAACATCCACAGATCCTGTTCCTCTATAGAATAAAATCTTAGAAGTATCACCCTCTTTTGGAGCTTCCTTAAAGGTGATAAAACTACCACCTTTAAATTCATAACCATCTCCAGGAACTTGAAGAATATCATTAATGAATACTAATATTAAAACTTCAACATCTATATTTGATCCTGGTTTGGTTTGAATGGTTTGCTGTACACCATTTAAATTTAATGCAAAAGATATAGTTTGTCCATCAAATAAAGAATCTAATGGATCTAATACTTGGAAATCTCCAACAGTCCATCCAGCAAAACTATCACTTACAGTTTCATTAACTGTTAATTGGAATTCTCTAAATTCATCTGCACCTGCTGTGGGTATACCAACAGCACCACCAACTCCAATAGTTAATTTCTGAGTCTCACCATAACCATATCCTTGATTGATAATTTCAAAATCAATTACACTACCACCTAGACCAACAACTATATTAGCTCTTGCTTCTGATCCTACTCCAGATTGATTTGAGGGATAGAATAGAGGCATGTTATCATAAGATAATGGCTCATCTATAACAACAGTAGGAGGATTAGTTGATGTATAACCAGTACCTGGATTGGTTATAGCGATACTTACAATATTACCACCACTAATAGCAGCAGTACCAATAAATTCAATATTAGGTGCTCCTGTACTTAGTGTCTGAACCCCTACATTAACAATTGTCTGAATACCAGTTCTATACCCTGATCCACTGTTTCCTATGCTTACAGAACTAATAGTACCCAATCCAGAAACAACAGCAGTTCCTCCTGCAGCAACCAATGGTTGATAACCTAAACCTTCTGTAGATCCAACAGAAACAATAACACCACCCAAAGGAACATTTGCAGTATTAGGATCATAAGATACTGATGAAATAGATCCTGTAAACTGAACACTAGTGATTCCTGCACTTTCTATTAAAGTAAAATCACCAGGTACAGCAATACCACCAGAATACCTTTGTGGTCCTTGAGGAACTTGATTAACTAATATAAGAGCATTATTTGTAGAGAATCCTGCTACATTACTACCATCGGACTTAAGAGTAAACTCAGTTGTCAATCCAGTGAAATTAGAAGAAATATCATCAAATATATAATTGCCAGCATAAGGTTCATCAGAACTACCAGTAATACCAGATCTCATAAATGATCTTGCATTAAAGGATGAATGAGTAGCAATACCAACCCAATCCCTTTCATCAGGTTCATTAGTAGTAGTTGATAATGGAGTTAATCCAACAGGAGCAGTAAAGAAGTTAACAGTACTATCAACAATATTATAATTTCCTTCTACCTTAGTAATTAAAGTATTATCACTATGAACACCTGATTGTGTACCCATCCAAGGTCTAGTAACAAGTAGAACGTTGGTAGCACCCAATCCAACAGAATCTACCTTCATGATCTCATCACCAATCTTCAACATATCTCCACCAGTAATAGACGTTATTCCTGACAGTTTAATTTTATCTGTGGTAGCAGATACATCAGCAGTAATAGTGGTAGTTACAGCAGTAGCAACTATTGGAGATTGAACCACATTATCAATACTCAATATACATCTTGAGTTTTGTTTAGTTGATGTAAAGGAATGGGAAGTTCCAACACCAACAGCAGTAATATCCAAATAAGTAGGAGTAGTCTTTAATGCATTTTCTGCAGAAGTTGCAAGTCTAAGAGTAGAGTCATCAACCTTAACAGCAAAGACTTTAGAAGGCATTTTATCTGTAGTACCATATCCAGTTATAGATTGTGACTCAATTTCAATAGCAGAAGTAGTACCAGCTCCAGTATATCTGTAAGTTAATTCTTCACCAGTAACAAAGTAATGATCTGGTAGTCTAATTGTATCTTCTGTCAAATTAACTGTAGTAGAAGCACTTCCTACAAAGTCTCTCTTAAAGATTGGTAGTTGTCTATGCTTAAGTTCAAATGCTCTCTTAACATCAGTCTCAGTAGCAGTATAAGCACCAAAACCAGTATCAATAGTAGCATTAGTTAAATCTATCTCATTAACCTCATTTGCCTCATCAACTAGTCTCATAGCAGTCTGGAAGACTCTAACTTGAACATTAGCACTAGCAATAGGAGTAAATGTTAAAGTTGTATAATCACCTGAAATAGCAGCACTAAAATCACCAAGGTTAGTTACAGTTTGGTTAATAGCATATTCAGTAACAAAAGGAGTAGTTCCATCATCAACAACAATGACTTCTGATATTTGATAATGACTATTAGTAGTATCTTCTACAGTTACAATATAATAAGCACCATTAAATGTTTCAGTTTCATATTGTGCTATTGTTGTAGCTGATGGAGAACCACTAGCAGATATAGCAGTATATCTAGAATCTAAATTGGAAGTATTTAATGATGTAGTACCAACTCCAGCAGATGATGCATTTCCAAAGTCTACATGAATAGTATTAGCAACATATGTGCTTGCAGTAGATACTGTAGGATGAAGATCTAAATGAACTCTAGAACCAGCAATATATGCACTATAAGTTCCAAGACCAGGTTCTCCAGATGCGCTTCCAACACTACCTGTAGTTAACTGTCCATATTCTACTAAATCTACATTAGTTCCATCATGAACCAAACTTATCTCATCATGCTCCCAATATGAAGCATCACTAGCAGCATATGATACTAAAACCTTAGATGCTCTATAAGTAGTAGCAAAAGATATAATATTATGTTGTGTAGTAATTCCTAAAGGTATAAGTGTGGTACTACTTACAATATTAACAATTCCACCCAATCCAGTAGAACCTACACCAGCAACACTATCAGAAATGTTATAGGAAATAGTAGAAGTGTCATAATTATTATATTTAAATTTCTTAGGATAGAATAGCAATCTTCCATCATCACCAGCAATATCCATATCAAAAGAACCTAAGTCTCCACCAAACTCACCAAGGTCAGTATTAGTTTCAACTCTACCATACTGATTTAAGAAGATATTACCAGTATCATCATGAAGAGCAGATACTAAGAGTATTTGCCTCTCTTTAGTAAATCTCTTATCCCTAATAAAAGCAATATATTTTCTATATCTTACACTTGCTAAAGTAAAGCTATCTACAGACATAAATGCATCTGTTCTAGCATTATTATTGAAATCTCCACTAATATCATCTATAGTCAATACCCTATTACCAACAGACTCATTATAATCTTGTAAAATTTTAGTATCAAAAACTATTTCATCTGAAATGACTTTAGCACCTACTCCAGTATCAAGTGTTAAAGTTTTTTCTCTTACTAAATCAAAATCAAATACTGTATTAATATCCATCAAAGAAATTAAGTCATTTATCACTTCAAACTTAGTTTCGCTTTGAGCAGAAACAATTCCTACTTCACTTTCATTACTAATAATTAAATCACTAAATTTCTTAAATCCTGCTGTATGATTTAATGTAGATACAGGTTCTTTCCATGTTTCATATTGAACTTCTGATTTAAGAGAATATGAGAAATATTGATAATAATCACTATCAATAACTCTCTGTAAATCATTATTTAAAAATCCAGTATTTTTTTGGAATCCTTCTTTTACTATAGAAGAAGAACCAATATCATATAATGAATTATCTGTTATAACTTCAGTTATAGTTCCTTGAGTTCCAGAGGATTCTCCTACAAAGGATTCTCCTACAACAAAATCTTGTGTAGAAGATACTCTAAGATATCCATAAGAATTATTCCAAGATTGAATAGATCCTCTCTTAGACCCAGAAACAACATCTTCACCTTTTTCAAATTCATCAACTTTTAACTTAATATCAAAGATTGGAAAATCTTTTTCAGCTACAATTTTAGCTGATGAAAGATTTGATTTAAATGTACCAGGAATTTGACCATCTTCAATAATATTAGATAAATTATATCTTACAGTTCCAAGAGTTCCTCCAATATTTGCATCTGTTGCTAAAATTTCAAATAAAGTATAATCATAATTCTCACTATTATATCCTCTACCAGTACTACCAAGTCCTACACTAACACCCTCTATCATTACCTTCTTACCCACTTCAAATGGATAATCTGCAGCATCACTGAAACTAGCTCCAATAGTTATTGTTACATTCTTATTTCCATCATCATAATCAATACTATTAATAGTATATCCATTAGAATTACTAGTAGGAATAATTTTAGGGGTAACATTATTCAAAGTTTTAGTATTACTTAAAATACTAACTTGTGTATCTCCTAATTTATAATTTAATTCTACATCACTAACTTCAGTATTAGTTAATCCATCCAAAAGAACTAAACCAGGAGATTCTAAGTAATTTTTACCAACAGAAGTAACTCCTATAGTATTAAGAGAAGTAAGTAAATCTAATTTAATTAATTGAGGAATATTTGCTTCAGGTCTAAGAGTTTTATCTACCGAATAATCAAATCCAATATCTTGAATATTCAATTGACTTATTCTACCTATAGTAGGACCTTTAGTTTCTAAAATTGCATTTTTTCCACTATTAGTTAATATAGTACTAATACCAGGCAAGGTTTTATATTCAAAACCTTGATTTTCAATTTTAACATTAGCTATTGAACCTTCAACATTCTTAGAATTTGTAATATACTCAAATTTACCATCAGATGAAACATATTCTAATTTTTGAGGAATAAGAGGAGAGATGAAAGAGAATGTAGTAGATCCTACACCCACTAAAGTATGACCTCCTGAAAGTGGATTGAGGTTTAAAGTAGCAGAGTTAGAATTTTTAACATTAGTAGTATCTCTAATAATTCCTAATTTAATAGATGAATTGGAAAGTTCATTTATTGGAGATAAATTATAATATAGAGTTTCATTAATTTCTTTAACGTTTTTAATTGTAAGGTTTGCAGTTGCATCTATACCTATTCTTCCACTTCTAACTACATTAAAATCATCACTTTCCCCAGATGTAAAGAAAGAATTATTAAGATTAGGATCACTATAAAGATTAAAATCAAATGCACTATAAGAAACTCCTCCATCAGTAAATGCCAAAGAAGAATCAGAAAGATCAAAGTATACTTTTAAATTTCTTTCTAAAGATATTGGAGGATTAATTGGAGAAATGGTTCCAGCAGAAGCACTAGTAATATCAATCGCTTTTGGTTCTGAATGTATAGCATCATAATAAGTATTAGATAATTTAATAGTATTCTTATCTACTATTGAAGCATAATAAATTCCATTATTTACTAATCCACCAGAAGAAGTGGTTGCAGTATGAATTACTTTCTGTCCTTTATTATATCCATGACGTGGAATAGTAATAGTATTATTACCAACACTAACATCACCTGAACCAAAAGTTCTAGGATCTATAACTAATCTTCTATTATAATCATTATATGCTACTACTACAGTAGTTGTAATTCCAGGTTCAGCTGTTAAAATAACATCATCTTTAGATTTAAGTCCATGAGTAGAAGCTGTAGATACTGTTACCAAAGATCTACTTAAAGTTCCTGTTAGAACATTATCATAATTAGTTTTAAAACTATGGTATACTCCAGTACCAACTCCAATAAAGTATAAAGTAGATGCAGTAGTAGTACTATTAATTCCTACAAAAGAACCAGTAGATCCTAATCCCACTCTAGCAGTAGCAATTCCTATTAAATCATTGTTTATTTTTGCTGCATATACTGTTTGACCTTGAGTTAGAGCAAATCCATCTATACCATCAGTAGAAACTGATACAGCAGCTCCTGCATTAGTATTATAAGTTAATGCATCTCCAGTTAACAATCCGTGATCTTTAAAATATAAAGATTTTGTAGGAATGAATACTTCACTTATTCCAGCTCCTGGATTAGAGAAAACAACAGTAGATCCAATCCCAACTCCAGAAACAGTTCCCAATCCTATTGCTTCTACAGGATTAAAATATAATTCATTATTTAATTTTAAATCAGAATTATTTAATGAAGAAGTATTATTAAAACTAAATTTCCTTGGTTTCTGCTCAACTTTAGAATATGCAGTATGAGCACTACCTGTAGTTGAATTCCATTCCCTTATTACTCTGATTCTAGAAGATTCAGAATCAACATTTAATACTTTTACGCATTCTGTACCTATTCCTAAAACATCATTAGATCTTAAGAATGGTGCTCTAACATATCCATCTAAATTAAAGTAAGTTATAATACCAGTGCTAGAAGAAGCAGTAAGTGCATTAGATAATCTAAAATTATCTGTTGTAACTCCTATTCTTATAAGAGAATTATTTCTTATTCCACTAGTACTTAATCCTGAAATATAAGTAGTTTCATTATGATAGAAATTATGAGGATTAGTAGTATAACCAACAAATTGTCCACTATACTCTCCAAGTATAAACTCTACATTAGAAAACTCAGTATAAGCAACACTAACTTGATTTACAGTTTTTCCAGTAATAAAATCAACTGAAGCCTTAGAACCATATCCACTAGAACCAGCATCTTCAAAAACTACTTCATCTCCAACTTTATATCCAGTTCCTCCAGTATTAACTCCTACTCTTTCTATAGTACCAGAAGTAGTAGACTTTACATGAGTTCTTTGTTTATGAATCTTACTTGGATTTACTAAGAAATCATAACTTGTATCATTAAGAAGGAAATTATAAGGATCAGTATTTCTAACCAAATTAGTTTGATTAAAATCTACTAAATCTTGATTTGACCTATAATCAAAATTATAATCTATAGATTGATGCTTAAATGAATTACCTATAAAATATGGAAATTGTGGTTTTCTATAATTTTTAAATGCACCTTCATCATCATTTATAGTAGGGTTAATGAGAGCAAAATATGCATATACTCCATTAGGAAATTCTGGAGTTTTACAGAATCTTCCATTATGTTCATCTAAATCTTTATCATCAGAATAAGAATAATCTTCTACAAAAAATCCTTCAGAATATACCATCTCGCCATTAGCTGTGAGAGGGTTGGGTCTGTCGCTAGATATGGAAGGGGAGAATCCAGATTCTAAAATTTTAATTGGTCCACCAGAAGCATTTGTATATCCATAAGGACCATAAATTGGACATCCATCATAAGACCATCCAATAATAGGAGAGTGAGTAACAGAAACTTGTTCAATATCATTTTCAAGAGATAAATCAGGAACAAATACTTCTTTATCACCAACAGTTCTCTTAATATAAGTATTTTGTCTTAATTTTCTAGGAGCATATAAATGAGAATATTGAAGACCATATTCCACATTTAATCCATTACTTATAATTCCATCATCAGTAGTAATCTGGTCATTTTGTATTAATCTCTCTACGCTATTAATAGTCCAAGTTTTAGGATTTGAATAGAACTTAGATCCATCTCCATTAGATGTTACTGTTATAGTAGCATCTGTTGAGGTATGTCCAACTCCACTATTGACAATTCTAACTGAATCTATTGTACCTCCTTTTAGAATAGGAATAATCTCAGTTCCTTTACCAGGTCCTAATAATTTTAAATCTGGAGGTGAATTATATTCACTTCCAGCATTCTGTACTATAACTTCAGTTAATTTACCATCAACACTAATAACAGGAATTAACTGAGCATTCTTACCACTTTTAGGAGTAAATGTAGGTTGTCTATTATAGTTAATAACATCAGAAGATCCATAACCAACCCCACCTTCAGTAAGGTATACTGATTTAATAGATCCTCTTACTACAGGTCTTAAAGAAGCATTAAAATTCTGTCCACTAAGAGTTGAAACTCCTATATGACCTTCTAATGATATTGTAATTGGAGGATAATTAAATTCATTAATACCAGAACCTCCAGATAATAATTCAACATATTCTTTATTTCTAAAATGGAAATTGGCTGGAGTAGACCCAACTCCAACAGCAGATAACTTAAATGAACCACCATTTACTGCTGTTACATAATAATTGGTTAATGTTGTAAGTCCAATAATAGGAGTTGTTTTATTATCATATCTTATAATTTCTCCAGTCTTATATCCATGACCAGAAATATTAATTATATTAGTGGCAGTATTAATTCCAGAAGAAGTTGCAGAAGTTAATCTATTGGTATAATTTAAACCAGAATTACCAATACTTACAGAACTAACTACTCTCTTTTTATTTGCGCATTTAATTTCTTGAATTCCCTCTCCATATCCAGTAAGAGAAATACTAGAAATTCCTGATATAGCATCCAAATAAGTGCTATGTAAAGAAACAGTAGTTGCATCTTTAATAGCACAGTAATAAGGTGCATTAGTAGTCAATCCAGCAATTGCTGTTTGGGTGTCAGTGATATAAGTTATTAACTCACCATCTCTAAATTTATGGAAAGTTGAGAATCCAATAGTATTATTGGTTGTATTAACTAATCCTCCAATTTCAGTAGAATCAAATGTTAAAGAATGTTCTTTTAAAATCAAATTAACATTAGCAATACACCCACTACCATTTCCTCCACTTATTTTAATGGTAGGTCTTGCAAGATAATCAAATCCTCCATCCACAACATCTATTCTCTCTACAGCACCTTGTACTTCACAATAAGCAGATACTCCAGCACCCACACCATCTGTAACTCCTAAAATAGGAGGATTTACTACATCATAATTATCACCACCACTAGTTACAGAAATATCCTGAATAGGTCCATAATGAACAACATCATTAGACTTATAATTGAGAATTTCTACACCATTTATTAGAATACCAGTTTTTCCCCTTGGAGTTGATTGACTAGTTAAAGATGGAATAGGATCTTTAATTTTTCTGATTAATTTTTGAGAATTTATTGATTTTTGAGAAAAACTAGAAAGTTCAAATTTATTATTAGTTACAGTCCCACTAAAAGAAACATATATTTCATTAGAAATATTTGCACTACTTTTAGAAATTTTAATTGTATTAATATCTACCTTTTTTACAAAATATTCACTTGCACTAATATCTAACTTATTATCACCACTTCCAGGAACATATGTTATTCTTTCTCCAGTTATTAATCCATGATTAGGAATAGTTAATTGATTATCTTCTGTAAAAGAACCTGAGAACAGAATATCTGATTCTCTAATATCTAAAGCATCATCAAAATAACTTGGAAGTGAAGGAGATGCAATATACACATCATTTCCATCAATACCTGGAGTTACATAAGAATTTTGAACATTCGTAGTGTAAATACTTGTTTCTGGATAATTACTTAAATTAGCTTTAGATAATAATCTTTGAATTCTATAATTTGCATCTGGATTCAATTCTCCAGATCCTTTAATTAAAACTTCTTTAGAACTAACTAGAGAAATAATAGAACATGATACATCATTAATAAGTGCATCATCTCCAGAAATAAAATTATGAGTATCAAAAAGATTTAATTTATAAGTAAAGTTTGAAGAGTCAATTAACTCAATAGATTCTACATTATAAGTAGCAGAAATATTGGTAAGTAAATTCTTTGTTATTTGACTTTTAGAAACCAATCCTAAACCTTTAGGTTCAATAGTACTTCCTTCTTCATTATAATAAGTAGAATTAAATTCTGGAATTAGATCATCCAAAACTCCAGTAACTCTAACTTTTACTTGGTTAGCAGTACCTACCCCAGAATACCCATAAGCAAATGCATCTAATCTTAAATCTTGCTCTGGTAAAATACTTTTATCTACTCCAGAACACCCATAAAATTGTGTTAAAGATTTTGAAGTATATTTTATAGAATTAAATGTTCCATCTGCGTAATTTGCTATTAAAGTACCAGTAGTTCCAAATCCAACTGTAGAATCAACAGTTAAAACAGTAGCTCCAATAGAAACACCATCTATCAACCTAGTATTAGGATGTATAGAAAAATCTCCACTTACTTTATCTAAATTATGGTCATAATCCAAGCTCATTCTATAGTAAGCCTTATCACCTCTTACTATTTTCTCTATATCACTAATAGCTCCATTAGCCTTTTCAAATCCATAAACATCATCTTGAAATAAGTTTCTATTAACAAGATCCATAGGATCTCCATCAAGAGATTCTACTACTAACTGCTTAGAAACTTTATAATCAGCATCTGAAGGTATAAAAAGATAATCACGTGGTTTAATGACCTCTACATCCTTCCCGTAGAGTGCTCTGAATAGAATTTCAAAGGATTGGTCTGTTCCCTTAGATGAATAAAAATCTTTGGATTGTTTGATGAATAATCTTTCATCAATATCTGTAGATAATTTTCTTTCTTGAAATCCTGGAGCAATTTGAGACTTTACTTTTTTAAAAAACTCTTTAAGGAATCTAATACTCAAATTATTAACTACTGTTCCAGATGAATGAGTAGTAATTCCAGATTGAGAGAAAATTAACTCATCAGGGTCACTAGGACTTCTATATGAGGTAATTCCGCTAAATCCCCTAGAACATCCAGTAAAAGAATTCGTAGTAATTCCAGTATATGTAATAATTTCAGAATCTATCTCAAGTAATCCATACGTATCAGGAAATCCAGTAGTAGAATTTACAGATATAGTATTATCAGCAATTCCTACGTTAGTGGAAAGAGATGTAGAATCTATTAGGTCTGTTAATTCATCAATTTTAATATATTTGTCAATATTTTGTAAAACATCTAAAGTAGACCCCTGCCCCTCTAAAGCAGTATA
>Ga0111541_10000128_pt1 | contig 22807 bp, 21 predicted proteins | sample Knorr_S7_td_DCM__FD_83039 | JGI IMG/M metagenome (GOLD analysis project Ga0111541, IMG submission 83039) | Marine microbial communities from Southern Atlantic Ocean transect - Knorr_S7_td_DCM_ad_131m_LV_B (version 2) (version 2) | ecosystem: Environmental > Aquatic > Marine > Oceanic | place...
ATTTGCCAAATCGTGAAAATTGGGAAAATTCATTGCCTGAAGCTGTTAAAAAAAGAGTGCAAAATTGGCATGTTTATAAAAAATAAACTTGTCTAAAAAATACAGTACCTAAAGGTACTGTAAGAAAATCGGTTAATATATGTGTCACTATGCCTACAAGAAAATTTGAAGTTAAAGGTAGAGTCCAAGGTGTTGGTTTCAGGTGGTTTACTAGAACACAGGCCATAAATTTAGGACTTTCAGGTACTACTCGAAATATGCTTAATGGTGATGTTGAAGTTGTTTTGGAAGGATCAAATAAAGATCTTGAAAGAATGAAAAGTTTGCTTAAAGAAGGACCTCCTTCAAGCAGGGTCGATGAAATTGATTCGAAGGAAGTTAAAGAAGATTTAGGACTTGGTTTTGAAATATTACCAACCTCTTCTGAATGAAACTTGACCATACTTCCACATCAGAAAACCTTAAGCAGAGTTTAGCCAAGAATGACCGCAGAAAAGCGGAATACGCAAAAGCTCTGTCTCGTTTAAATGCTCGTAAAAAGTTGATAATTGACTTGTTGAATCCTGAATTAACAATGCAACAAGCTGCATTGCTTTTAGGTGTTTCTCATACTACTATAAGGAGAGATACTGAGGCAGGTATTCTTAGATGTCATAGAACTGCTGGCAACCAAAGAAGGTTTAAGTTATTAGACTTATTAGCATACATGGACAATAGAAATGGTTATAATCTGGCAAGTCTTATGAACTCAACAAATGATGAATTGAATCAAATCCATTCAATTTTGGAAAATTACGAAGAGTAATTTTTATTTTTACATTATGAAAAATATTAGAAATATTGGCTTTATTGCGCATATAGATGCTGGAAAGACGACAACTTCAGAAAGAGTTCTTTTTTACTCTGGAAGACTTCATAGATTGGGTGAAGTGCATGATGGTACAGCAACTATGGATTGGATGGAGCTGGAGCAAGAACGAGGAATAACTATAACTTCTGCTGCAACTACAACAGAGTGGAAAAATCATCAAATCAACATAATAGATACACCTGGACACGTAGACTTTACTATTGAGGTCGAGAGAGCATTGAGGGTTCTTGATGGAGCTGTTGTTATAGTTAGTGCAGTTGAAGGTGTCCAACCTCAATCCGAAACTGTTTGGAGACAGGCTACAAGAAATAATGTTCCTAGAGTTGTTTTCGTTAACAAGATGGATAGAACTGGTGCTAATTTTGAAAATGCAGTTCATTCAATAAACGAAAAACTTAAATCAAATGCAATACCTATCCAGATGCCAATTGGATCTGAGTCGGAATTTACCGGACTTATAGATCTTATTGAAATGAAAGCTTATGAGTACGTAGATGAAAATGGTCTAAATTTTAATGAAATTGCAATTCCGGATGAAATGGAAGAAGAAGCCTTGATAGCAAGAAGTATACTGCTTGATTCTTTAGCAGAATTTGATGACGATCTTATGACTCTGTATCTTGATGAAAAAGAAATCCCAATATCTTTAATGAAGCAGGCAATAAGGACCGCTACGATTCAACAAGGCATCGTTCCTGTTTTTTGTGGGTCTAGCTTGAAGAATAAAGGTGTTCAGATGCTTTTGGATGGAATTATAGATTACCTTCCAAGTCCTGTTGATATTGAAAAAGTTCCTGCTTATGACAAAAATGGAGATGAAACCTCTATAAATGTTAATGATGAAAATTTATCAGCATTAGCTTTTAAAGTCGCTACAGATCCATTTGTAGGTAAGTTAATTTTTGTAAGAATATATTCCGGAACACTTAAATCAAAAGACCAAATATACAACCCAAGAACTGGCAAGACTGAAAGAGTGGGAAGGCTTTTAAGGATGAATGCTGATAGAAGGGAGGATATTGAAGAGCTTGGCCCAGGAGATATTGGTGCGGTTATTGGGGCAAAGAGCTTTACAACTGGAGACACTATGACAAACAAGGGAAATTCTCTTTCACTCTCAAGAGTTGTTTTTCCCGATCCTGTTATTTCAATATCTTTAGAGCCTAAGAAGACTGCTGATTTAGACAAGCTAGGAGAGTCATTGTCAAAATTAAGTGAAGAGGATCCTTCATTTAAGTTTTCTGTTGATCCTGAAACAGGGCAAACAGTTATTTCTGGAATGGGAGAGTTGCATCTTGACATAATAGTGAGCAGACTGCTTAGAGAATTTAAATTAGATACAAATGTTGGAAAACCAAAGGTTTCATATAGAGAATCAATATCTGCTTCAAGTACTGCAGAGGGAAGGTATGTTAGACAAAGTGGAGGAAGAGGTCAGTACGGTCATGTTGTTATTGAAATAGAGCCCAGAAAAAAAGACAAAGATCAAGTTTTGGAATTAGAAGACCGTACAAAAGGCGGCTCTGTTCCAAAAGATTACCATAAAGCTGTTCTTCAAGGTGTAAAAGAAGCAGCTCTTAATGGCTCTATTGCAGGCTACAAAGTTATAGACTTTCATCTTAAGCTTCTTGATGGTAGCTATCATGAGGTTGACTCATCTGAAATTGCTTTCAAGATTGCTGCTGTAGATGCTTTTAGAAAGGCTTTTATGAAAGCATCTCCTTTATTGCTTGAGCCCATTATGGATGCAGAGGTAATGGTTAAAGAGGATCATGTCGGTGTTGTTCTTGGCGATCTTGAAAAAAGAAGAGGTCTTGTTTACGATACTAAGATATTAGATGATGGAACAAGAGTCATCAAAGTGCATTTGCCATTATCAGAAACATTCGGTTATACAACTGTTTTAAGAAATGTTACAAGTGGTACCGGTACATCAAGTATGGAATTTTTGAAATATGAAAAAGTTCCTGAGCATGTTAAAGAAAAGATTGCACATTCAGCCAGTTAACTTTTAAGTTATAAAAAATTGAATATAGAGTACCTTTATGTTTTTAAACATCAAAACCAGAGCTTCTATAGGGTTGGTGCTTGTTGGTTTGATATGGGGATATGCTTTTGTTGTAATGAAGAATCAATTGGATTCTTTTTCAGTTTTTGAATTATTGTTTTGGCGATTTTTGATTGCTTTTGTTATTCTTGTTTTGTTTTTTGGAATATCTAGATTTTTTGACATGGATGATAAAAGAATATGGAAAGATGGCCTGATTGCCGGTCTTTTGTTGTTTGTGGGTTATGCTTTTCAAACTTTTGGATTGAAGTATACAAGTGTTGTTAACTCTGGAATTATTACAGTTTTTTATGTTGTTTTTACACCATTGATTGCATTTTATTTAGATAAAAAAAATGTTTCTAAAAGATCTTTTTTTGCTTGTTTTTTAGCGTTTTTTGGTTTGTTTTTTATATTAGCAGAAGGTTTAAATTTTGATTCTTTATTTTCTAATAAAGGTGATTTTTTGACCCTGGGATGTGCTATTGCTTATGCAGGACATATTATTTACATTGCTAAAAAATCTAAACTTTATAATGTTTTTAAATTTACCTCTATACAAATGTGTGTTATTTGTGTTTTCAGCTTTTTTTCAGCTTTTTTATTTAATGGGAAGCTTTCCACCCCTGACTTCCATGATTGGTCTTCATTGATTTTTTTAGGTGTAGTTGTTAGTGCAGTTACATTTGTTTTGCAAGTTTGGGCGCAAAGGGTTTTGTCTTCATCTAGTAGTGCAATTTTATTAACCCTTGAGGCTCCGTTTGCTATATTTTTTGGAATTGTGCTTTTGGGAGATATTATGCTTCCGCAAAAGTGGATTGGGGTAGGAATAGTAACAATATCTATTATTATGGTTTTAGTAGAAGAATTTAAAATGGATAAGAAGATGTGCAAAAATGAATGAAACCTTAGTAATACTTCCTTGCTTCAATGAAGCAGAAACAGCTCCAAATCTGATAAAAAAGATTCTAGAAAATAAAAAAATTGATGTACTTGTTGTTGACGATAGGTCGGAAGATGGAACAGTAGAAATAATAGAAAAGAGCATAAAGGATAAAAGGTTAAATGTTTTGGTTAGATCAGACCAGAGGTCATTTGCAAATTCTGAAATGGATGGTTTTAGGTTTGCTATAGAAAAAGGTTATAAGAATGTTGTAACCATGGATGCAGATGGGTCACACCCTCCCGAATACATTAATAAACTATTATCAGAGCTTAAAGCAAATGATTTAGTTATTGGATCTAGATATATGAATGGTGTTAGTGTTGTAAATTGGCCAATACAGAGAATCGCAATATCTTTATTTGCTAATTTTCTTGCAAGGAAAATGTTAAGAATCAATATATCTGATTTAACAAGTGGCTTTATGGCTATGAGAATTGATGTTCCTTTAAATTTAGAACTTTGCGCAATTCAAACACAAGGTTATGGTTATCTTATTGAATACAAATGGAGATCTGCAAGAGCTGGCTTCAGGGTGCAGGAATCTCCAATCATCTTTATCGAGAGGACAAAAGGTCAAAGCAAAATGAGTGCAAAACACGCTCAAGAGGCATTTTGGATGCTTTGTCTTTTGACAATAAAAGAAAGATTTATAAGAAGCGATGATATTTGCTAAATGAACAAAAATTCAAAATTTTGTATTTGTATAGATATTGAATCTTACACAAAGATAAAAGAAAAAATTGGAGACGATATCTGGAAGGCATTAAAAGTTTATCAAGATTTTATTGAACAGTATGTTAATTGGTTTAATGGAGAAAGCCTTTACTCTAAAGAGCAAAAAAATGTTATCCTTTTTGAGGATCCATTTCAGGCTTTAAGATTTGCAAATTCAATACAGGTAGGTTTGTTTGAATTAGATTGGCCAGAATCATTGATAAACATTGAAGAAGGTTGTGAAGATGAAAGCTATAGAGGATTTAGGGTCAAAATTGGTATAGATTCTTCAGAAAAAAGCATTCAAGCATCTGAAGAGATTTCTAAAATTTGCAATCCTGGACAAACTCTGGTTACAAGAGGTTTCTTTTCCTTTGTAGAGAGCAGGCTTTCGGAAGATTCTGTTTTTGAAGATAAGGGTTTTGTTTATATTTTCGATGAAAAAGAAAAAATTTTTCTTGTACAAATTTTACCAAAAGTGCTTTCTCAAAGAAAATTTGATAGATTAAATCTTGACGAAGTATCTAAAACAAATATAAAAGCGCATTCACAAGGTTTTTTTGGAAGAGATGAAGAGATGAAGCTTTTGGATAATCTTTTAGAGAAAAAAACTAGATTGATCAATATTTTTGGACCAGGTGGAACTGGCAAAACAAGTCTTGCTAAGGAGTTTGCAATAAGGAGTTTGAAACAATTTCAAGCAGATGGGGGGGTGTGGTTTGTCGATTTGTCAAACTGCAAGGATATTGATTCAATATTTTCCTCGCTAAAGAAAATTTTTTCAATTTCAAATTTGAATTTAAGTTCAGAGGAGGAGTGTTTTGAGACACTTTCCAACCATTTCTCTCAATTTGGTGATGTTTTATTTGTTTTTGACAATGTAGAGCAAGTTTCAGAAGAGGTTGCAAGATTAGTTTTAAATGTTTTTTTGCCGATAAAAAATGTTTTTATGATTTTAACAAGTAGAGACCTGATAAAGGTTCAGCAAGAAAAAGTCTTGAATCTTTTTCCATTAAATCCTTCTGACGCTTTTGATTTATTTGTGGATCGAGCAAGGAAAATAGATTCTCGAGAATTTGACGATGGAGATTTTGACGTAATTAAAAATATAGTTAAAAAAGTTGATTTTTCACCACTTGCAATTGAATTAGCGGCTTCAAGAGTCAATCTTCTTTCTCTAAATAGTATTTCAAAAAGATTGCAAGAAAGCTTCAAGATATTGGCTAGTAAAAGACATGATTTGCCCGATAGGCAAAAGACTCTTTTTGCAACAATTAATTGGTCTTGGGAGCTGTTGGATGATGATGAAAAGAGCATGCTTGCTGCAATGGCTATTTTTAATTCAGATTCAAGCCTTGAGTTAGTTGAAAAATGTTTTGATTCTCATTTTGATTTTATGTCGATTGAAATTCTTCAATCCTTGAGAGAAAAAAGTTTAATTTGTGTGGAGGTACATGAAAGCAATTTTGAAACAGTGAAAATTTATGAATCTGTGAAAGAGTTTATTGAGGAGAAATTTGAAAATATTTTTTCAAATTCTCAGAAAGCTGACTTAAAAAAGAGCTTTATTGGCTATTATTCAAAATTTAAAGAAAGAGACACGATTCAAAAAATATTTAGAGGTTCAAAATTTAAATTAAAAAGAGAGCAATTTTTTTATGATTCAGGTAATCTAATGAAAGCATTTCAATATTCATGTGACTTGGGTAATGATCTAGAGCTGAAAAGTGTTTCAACTATTTTATTGGAAACTTTCTTTAGCCTAGGCTCACTCAAACAGCTAGAGAAAACTTTCAATAAAGCGATTGAGAGGGAAGATCTTTCCGAATCATCTAAAGCCTTAATTAATGAACTTTATGGAATAGTTTCAATAAGATTCAACCCTAGCAAGAAAACAGAATCAAGACTTCATTTTTGTTTGAATTTTTATGAGGAAAATGATGATTTTGAAGGACAGGTAAGGGTGCTTTCAAGCCTTGGGGACTTCAATATGGAATTTCACAATCATAAGGATTCCGAAAGATATTATTTAAAAGCTTTAGATATCATTGATAAAGAAGGCTTTGGCAAGGAGAACGAAGGAGTTATTCTTGCAAATCTTGCTAATATGAATTTTAATGATGGAGATTTTGATCAAGCTCAAAAAAGATATGCTAAAGCAATGGTTCTTTTTGAAGATCTAGATAATTTCACAGGAATTGGTTTTTGTTCTACATATCTTGGTTTTATAGCATTTTACAGAGATGATTTCAGTAACGCAGAGAAGTATTATTTAGAAGCATTGAAAATGTATCAGGAAACCAAGGAAACCTTCCGTATTGCCTCTGTCTGCATAAGCTTAGGTGAACTATTTTTAAAGTTAGAAAAATTAAAAGATGCTGAAGAGTATTTAGTTCAGGCTGTAGAAATTTCAAACAGTATTGATATTGCTTGGATTAAAGGTAGGGCTAATTGTTTTTATGCGGATTTATGTCTTGCAAAAAATGACATTCCTAATGTTAAAAAATATTTAAAAAAAGCAAAGCTTGTTTTTAAGGATTCAAAAGATGATTTTGGTTTGGCTAAAATGCTTTGCCATCAGTCTGAATTTGAATATCAAACTGGAAATAAGGCTGATTCGAAAAAATCTTTTTTAGAAGCAAGTGATATCGCAAAAAGATTAAAAATTAATGAATTTACTGAGCTTGGAATCAAGATTAAAAAAATAAGTAATTATTTTTCGTGACTTTTTACACTTATGTATTCATGGAGAAATACTCTTCTGCCTATTTTTTCTTTTGTTATTTTTAAATTTTTGCATTCTTTTAAATTTTGAATAATTCCACCTGATGGAGTGGGGTCAAAAGATCCAGATACAAAAAAGCTATCTGTATTTTTTTGGGACTCTTCACATATTTTTTTTGCAAGTTTTTGACCATAATTTTGTTCATCTTCGTAATGAGAATAAGTTAATTCATAATCTTTTCTGCTTTTGTTTTCTGAAACAAATTTCAAAGGGTAGATATCAAAGGGAGTATTGGCAAAAATGATTTTTTCTTTATCTTCTTTGACAAGGTTCCACTCCTGATGAGAGTAATAAGATATCTGCAATGAGATGTAAGACAAAACAAGCACAAGGGGATAAAAGCCAATTTGATTTTTTTTGTTAGTTTTATCTAAGCTTTTTGCAATTAAGATTATTATCGCAGGAATGCTTGGTAAAAACCAATATTCTTCCCAGATTTCTAATCCCATAAAACTGAAAAGCATTGCTAAAAAGGGTATTGAAAATGCTTCAAATATAAGTGATTTATTTTTTTTATTCATGGATTTCAAAAGTAAAAATGACATTATTCCAGTTGCAAAAATACAAAGAATAAAATCTTTATTTTCCATTCCAAAATTTTCTAAAAATATTGTTTGACCTGTAAATATTGAAATTAAACCTCTAGGTATTCTTGTCAAGGTTATATCTTGTATCATCTCATTGCCTCTGTTTAGTTGAATCATGAATTTCGGAAGCCATGGAATGAATAAGAGGATTGTGGGCATTATTGCAAAGAGGTATTCTTTTGTTTTTTTAATTGAAACAGAATACAAAAACAGACCTCCAAGTATCAAGAATCCATAGTAATGCGTATAAAGCATTCCTGTAGTTGATATCGTGAATATGATTTTGTCTTTTACGCTGATCTCTTTGTCTTTTTTTTGTTGATTTTCTTTGAGTATTTTTGTGATTTTTCTCCAAGCTATAAAGCTGAAAAGGAGCAAGAGGGTGTAACCTCTTCCTGTTCTCGCTGCCTCTATTGCTGATGGGCTAACCATCCATAACATTAGGAAAATTTGAGGAATATTGTTTCTCTCTTTTGATTTTAAGAATCTATATGCAAATAATATGAATATAAATTCAAATATCAGAGAAGGTATCCTGGCAGAAATTTCATCCTGAAAGCCTAGTTCCGTAGAGAGATAACTGAAAGGAGATTGTGCAATATAGTATAACGGTGGATTGAAATCTATTTGCCAAAGCCATCTCCATTCTCCCTCAATTATTGACCTGCTCCAATATTGTGTAAATGCCTCATCTGCCCATAAGGGGTTCTCGTTAAACTGAAAGACTCTTAAAAATATCCCAACTGCTAGGAAAAGACAAAAAAGGCTTTTGTTTATTTTGGAACTGCTTTTGTTCATTATTGTTTTTTTAATAGTATAGTATGACGCTATGTTTTTGATTCTTTTTAGTTCTTTAATTGCTGATTTGGAGTTTAGCCGCACCACTTACGATTATTCAAAAGGGCTTCTTGATCCCGTTGTTGAAAACCATTTAGAGCAGGTCCATGTCGAGTTTGTTGAAGGTGAAGCTCATTTTGAATATCGTATGGAGAGAGGTGACGGTAAAAAAACTATGTTGTTCTGTTTGCAGGAATATTATGAAGCATTTGTAACCAAAGGTATTATTCATGAGAGTTGCGACGGGTATTATCTAGTTGATGATTTGGAGGCACAAGAAGCAGGTTATGGGTTTCCATACTCATTAGTCCCTTTTGATTCGGAATCAGAGTATGAAGATGCATCATTTCCGTTTTCGCAATTAAAAGATGTAGCAATGTCATTTTCAGAGCCAGAATTAATAACAGGTTTAGTATCTGAAGGGGGAGAGCGTGTTTTTTCAAACAGGATTGACTTGTCAGAAGAATCTGAAGATGGTTTTTGGAAGTGGAATATAAGAGGAGAAGTAATTACAACAAGCCATGGTTTTCCTATTCTTGGATCAAGAGTTTTTACAAAGATGAATCCTATGAATCATTCAGGTCTTTTTGTAATTCAGGATACTTCTATAACCGTTAAAGGATTCGATAGTTTGAGTTTCAATGAATCAATATATTTGAATCCTGTTTTGAAGATTGAAACAAATTATGGCAATTATTTCATTGAATTATTTTTTGACAAGGCCCCCAGGACTTCTCAGAATTTTTTGAAACTTTCAAGATATGGATTTTTTGATGGCACTATATGTCATCGAATCATTCTTGGCTTTGTGAATCAATGTGGTGATTTAACTGGCACAGGTTGGGGTGGACCTGGGTATGAATTTGATAACGAAGTACACTCTAATCTTAAACATGTACCTTATGTTCTCTCTATGGCGAATGCCGGACCTGACACTAATGGTAGTCAATGGTTTATTCCAATTGAAGATACAGAGAGAGTCAGGAAACTTGACGGTAATTATTCTGTTTTTGGGCAGGTTGTTTCAGGTTTTGATGTTGTTGATTTGATAAACTCTGTTAAAGTCGATAATGAAGACAATCATCGGCCTATTGAGCCAGTCATTATCAAGAAAGTCAGTGAAATCTTTCCTTGGTTGGAATCTTCGCTTAGTTTAGGGCACAAGGGTTCTCCGGTTGATTTTTTAGATAGCTTTATAACCAATGGAGAGGTGCAAATTGCTCAAATAGGAAATGTAAATCTTGAAGATATACAAGTTGAGGTTAGCAAGGAAGCCTATGGTAATTCTTTTGAAATCTCAGGTTTTGTTCTTTTGAAGATTATTGCAGGAAAAAATATTACAAATCATTATTTTCTCATAGATGAGAATGGTGATTTGGTTATGGCTATAGAGCTTATGGGAAATCGCTATGAGTCTGTAGGGCTATATGAAAATGGTATTTGGAATTTCAGCTTTGATGATCTTGGATTTGATTGGCAAATTTGGATGGTGCCTGAAAAAGAGATGTATTTTTCTGTAAAAGATAGTAATAATATTTTTAGTTGGGGGATGGTTAGATATGTTAACGAGTAGAATCGAATCTATGAAAAAATTTTTTTTAGTTTTGTTGCCGATGATTTTTTTTGGCTGCAAGCCAAGTGTTAATGACGAAGGAGCTTCTCAGGTTCAAGTAAGAGAGGTTCAGGTTCCAGATGCAAGCATTGAGGAAGAAGAAAAAGGAGTAGAGGTTATGAGCGAGAACAATCCAATAGCAAGAATTAATACAAATATGGGAGAGATCGTTATTGAGTTGTATGAAGATGCAGCTCCAAATACGGTTGCAAACTTTGTCTCTCTTGCGGAGTCAGGCTTTTATAAAGATGTGATTTTCCATAGGGTTATAAAAGGCTTTATGGCACAGGGTGGAGACCCAACTGGAACAGGAACCGGTGGTCCTGGCTATAGATTTGCTGATGAGATTAATGCCATAGCATTGGGTCTTGACAAGGAAAAAGAAATTGGACAAAGTCAAATGCAGGCTGCACAGAGGGAAGTTTTTCAAAAATACGGAGTAGATTCTCAAGAAAAACTCAATGAGCTTGTTGCTGAAATTGGTGAAGAGAAGCTTATGAAAGAGATTATGGATGCTGCGAATGCTTTAGCGACAGGTGCATCTAAAATGGATGGATTAGTATCTGATGGTTACTCTTTCGATGATTCTTTACCTTCTGTTGCTGTTGCATATGGAACAATAGCCATGGCAAATGCTGGTCCAAATACAAATGGCAGTCAATTCTTCATCAACCACAAAGATAATTTTTTCCTTAACGGAAAGCATACTGCTTTTGGTATGGTTATTAAAGGCATGGATGTTATTGATAGAATTTGTAACCTTCCTACGGATGGAAGGGACAGGCCTGTTGAAGATGTCAGAATGCAGGAAGTTATTATCGAGAACAAAAGAGACCATGATTACACTGTAATCAAAATAGAAGACTAACCGATAGTTCTTTTTGGGGAATCGTCTAAGGGCAAGACACCGGTCTCTGGAACCGGGAATCTAGGTTCGAATCCTAGTTCCCCAGTTAATTTATTTTTTTGTAAAATTCGGAGTATTTTCCGGCCTTGCGTATGGGTATTCATGTTTTTTCTTTAGTTTGTAGTATTGATTCAGCCCTCCTATTCCGCAAATGTTTCCTTTTTCAAGATTTACATATCCACGATCATCAATAATCAAGTCAGAAATAGAAAGAATTTTTATTTCTCCTATTGTTAATATTGTTTGATTTTTTTCTATTTTTATGCTTTCGATATACTCCATACCTATTTTTATTGGACTTGTTTTTACAAATGGAGCAGGAAATCCAGAAAGGTATTCTGAGTTTAAGTTACAGCGTTCAAATTCATTGATATTATCCTCAAATTTAGCTGATGTGTAATGAGCTCTTTTAATCATCTTATTGGTAATTGAGTTAATTGTATAAAAGCCATTTTCCTCTATGTTTTCTAAAGTATGTCTTCTGACTTCCCCTGTTGGCCTGGATATAAAACCGATCAATGCAGGGTCGCTTCCTAGATGGACTATCGAACTTATGATTGCACAATTTTGAACTTTACGTTTTTTGTTTAAGGTTCCAATTAAATTAGCTGGCTTTACTCCAGTTATGTTGTTTATGATGTTTAATCTTTTTATCCGATCCAGGTTTTTTAAGTCTTTATTGTTGTATATCGGCATTTTTTAATTACATTCTTTTACTTTTTCTTTTGGGTCAAAACAGATTCTTCCTTGAGCTTGGCTTTTCAGAAAATGAACTCTTGCTGCCAATGTTCCATCAATCCTAAATTCTTCCCATATGCCTTCAGCGTATCCATCTAAATGTTGTCCAGTTTTTTTTATTATTCCATTTTTGAAATATTCTTTATATTCTCCATTGAGTTCATTTTTTTCAAAATAGGTGGTTACTTTTTTTTCGCCAGTTTCAAACCACTGTGTCCATTCGCCTTCTGCGAGATTATTCTGCATGAGTCCTTCTTCTTTTTTCTGTCCATTTTCATACCACCATGTTATCGTGCCTTCAACATTACCGTATTTATAGGTTGCTTGATGAGCGATTTTTTTATTTTCATGCCATTTTTGAAAGATCCCATTTTCTAGATTTTCTTCATATTGACCTTTTGCTACCATTTGACCATTCTTATTCCATTCAAAATAAGATCCATTTTTTTCTCCATCAATAAAATTTGTTTCCGTGTATTTGCTATTGTTTTCATGGTAGGTTATTTGTCTTCCATGCATTTTTCCATTTATATAAAAAACTTTGACCGCATCTGTTCCATTCTCTCTTTTAGTCTTCCAATAGCCATCTTTTTTATCATTTAGATAATTCCCTTTAATCAAGATGTTTCCGTTTGGATACCATTCAATATATGGTCCATGAAAAATGTATTCACCTGATTCATTTTGGATTTGACAACTTAGTATTGAGTGTTCATTTTCAATTTTTCCAGACCCTATATTTGTCGTTCCTTCAGGACATTTTTGAACATTTGAAGATTCTTTTGCAAATACAGCGAAAATCAAGATTGCTATAGAGGATACAGCCTGTATTATTTTTGTTTTTTTCAATTTTTTGTATTGATTTTATTGTATTCTTTTGCTTTTTCCTTCATTCCTTCAAGCATTATTATTTGCTCGTCTTTATTTTTTTCTTTTGCCATTTGTCTTATTTCTTCTGATATTTTCATCGAACAAAATTTTGGTCCGCACATTGAGCAGAAATGAGCAACTTTTGCGTTTGAATGAGGCAATGTCTCATCATGAAATTCTCTAGCTGTTACCGGGTCTAATGCAAGATTGAATTGATCTTCCCATCTAAATTCAAATCTTGCACTTGACAATTCATCATCCCATTTTTTTGCGTTAGGGTGTTCTTTTGCTAAGTCTGCTGCATGTGCGGCTATCTTATAGGATATAACACCATCTTTAACGTCTTTTCTGTTTGGCAGACCCAAGTGTTCTTTTGGTGTTACATAACACAAGAGAGCACATCCGTAAGATCCAATGTTGGCAGCGCCTATTGCACTGGTTATATGGTCGTATCCGGGTGCGATATCAGTTGTTAATGGTCCAAGAGTATAAAAAGGCGCTTCATGACACCAGTCTAGTTGTTTGTCCATGTTTTCTTTGATCATGTGTAGGGGTACGTGCCCAGGCCCTTCATTCATAACCTGAACATCAAAATCCCAAGCTCTTTTTGTTAGCTCTCCCTGCACTTTCAATTCATTGAATTGGGGCTTGTCATTAGCATCATAGATAGAGCCTGGCCTTAACCCATCTCCAATTGAAAATGATATATCGTATTCCGCACATATCTTACAGATTTCATCCCAGTTTGTATAAGCAAAGTTTTCTCTATGGTGAGAGAGACACCATTTTGCCATAATTGAGCCACCCCTGCTAACTATCCCAGTCATTCTTTCACTTGTTTCTGGTATAAACCTAAGTAAAACTCCTGCATGAATTGTAAAATAATCAACCCCTTGTTCGGCTTGTTCTAAAAGTGTTTCTTTGAACAGCTCCCATGTAAGTTCTTCTGGTTTACCATTTACTTTTTCTAATGCTTGATAGACTGGAACAGTTCCTATTGGTACTGAACTATTTCTCAATATCCATTCTCTTGTTTGCTTGATGTTTTTTCCTGTAGAAAGATCCATTACTGTGTCAGCACCCCAAAGAGTTGCCCACTGCAACTTCTGAACTTCTTCCTCAATAGATGAACCAACTGCACTGTTTCCTATATTGCCATTAATTTTTACAGCAAAATTTCTTCCAATTATCATTGGTTCAAGTTCAGGATGTTTTTTATTGCATGGAATGATTGCCCTTCCTCTTGCAAGTTCTGATCTGACAAATTCAACATCAAAATTTTCTCTTTCTGACACATAAATCATTTCAGGTGTTATTATGTTGTTTTTTGCATAATACATCTGGGTCGGAGTTTTATCTTCGGACCTGCTGGAAATCCAATTTTTTCTTATTCTTGGAAGCCCTTTTCTAGGGTCTATCCCTTGTGTTCCACTTGAATCATAGACATCTAAATGATGAGCATTGTCTTTTAGCGATATGCGCCTAAAAGGTATTTTTATTTCTTCATTTTTTAAATCAAAATGAGATGAAGAGAAATTAACTTTTTTATATTTCTTTTCACTGTTTGGAAAACATTCCTCATAAGATGGATTTTTTTTAAATTTTATTTTTTTAGCCATTACGCTTCCTCCGCCAGAACTACCCGGATCAGGTTCGAGGGGTTCTTCTCAGGTAAATATACCGCCCCCGCGTCATTGATGATTCTAAAACAAAAGATTTAAGCTATGATTTTATTAGTCATGAAAAAGTTTAAAAGAATATTTTTTATTTTGTTAGCATTTTTAACAATTACTCCTATTGCTGATCGTTTAACTGAATATGCTCAAAATCCTGCAGATTTATACCTTGATGTTGCGGTTGAGAAAGCGAGGAGTGCATTTTTAACGTTAACAGCAATGAAAAGTATTTTAGCGATTGTTGAAGGTAGCGATATTGAAACAGGGGTTAGGTTTGGTGTTTTGGGCCAGAGTGCAGATGTTACATTAGATATAGAGGCAGGTGATTTTGCAGAACCAACTTATGATTTAGTAGACAAAGCTTGGAATATAACCTTGATTTCATGGATTGCAATTGAGATTGAAAGAATGTTATTGCAATTTTCAGATTTGAAATTTTCCAATATGCTTTTATTTTTTGGTTTTTTAGGTTTGTTCTATGTTTCTTCACAAAAGAGAAAAACAAAAAAAATTGATATTTATAAAATTTCGATTTTTATATTAATTTTTGGATTTGCTCTAAAGTTTCTTTTTCCCACAACTGTTTTAACGTCTCAAAAAATATCCACCTCTCTGACAGAGAAAAGCCTTCAGGAGTCTCAAAAAGCTTTGGATAACAAGGTTCAAGAATTAAATGGTTTAGGTGAAATTTATAACTCAAAAGCGAATGCCGTTGAAAAGTATGATCAGATTTCAGCCTGGTTGCAGAGTCATGATGCATTTTTTTGGCAAGAGTATTCATCTCAGATAGTAAAGCACACCATGCTTTTAGCTGCTATTTTTCTATTAGACGCAATAATTCTGCCAATAATATCATTATTGTTTATATGGCATTTGCTAAAAAGATTCTTTAATTGGCTTTTAGATTTTTCAGTATTGCTAAATTAATCTTGATGATCAATAGGTTTTTGACCTCTAGATTCTCTTAGTTTGTTCATTTCAACTCTTGCTCTTTCAAGGTCTTTTTTACTTACTTTGTATTGCTCTTTTCTATCTTCCCAATTTTCAAAAGAGGCAATGTTTTTATTTATCACAGCAACCGCCTCATCTATAAAGTCTGGTTGAGAATCTTTAAAAACTCTAATACCTGTTAGTCCATGTTCGAATAGCTCTAAATAATGTCTTGTATAAGTCGTAACAACTTTTTTACGATAGGTGATTATCCCTAAAAGGCATAAGGTTAGCCCAATCCAAGCAAGTATCGGCAATGAAACTTGCTCTTGCTGGGCAGAAGGTCCCCTTAAAAGCATTCCAGCTATTGAGGTTAAAAGTCCACATGCAATCATTACTCCGCCTTTTGATGAATCTGGAGATTGATGGATTCTTTTGTAATTTTTTTGAGTTCTTCTGGCGCTGCTTGTTGGTTTTACAGGGTATGTTTTTCCCCTGTTGATGATTCTTGTCCTGGTGACAAGAATTCCATTTTTATCCAAAAGAACCGTATCTCCTTCATAGATATCAATATTTTTTTGATTTAAGAGCACCTCTAAAGCTTCTTTCAGTTTTTTTTCTTTTATGTAGCCTTTTTCAACTAAAAGCTGTCCAATTTTTCTTCCAGACCTGGGCAGCTCCGATAAAACTTCTGATAGCTGCACTTCAGAAATTAATTTTTGCTCGACTAAAAAATCACCTAGCATAATTTACCCCCCGGCAACCACTACCTAAAACTCCAATTTAAAGTCTAGCATATAAATATGCTAATAAAGGTTTTTTTATATTGAACTAAATGCAGATTCAAGATCTTTTTTAAGGTCTTTGGGGGACTCTAGCCCTACAGATAATCTGATGCCGTTTTGATCAAGGTTGTTTTCAAGCTTTTCTTCCTCTGGGATTACTGAGTGAGTCATTGAAAATGGACACTCTATAAGTGTTTTTATATTGCCAAGTGAAACTGCCAATGTTATTGAGTATGAATTTTTAGCTATAAAATTCACAAATTTTGAACCTGCATCTTGCTTATTGCTTTCAACTTCAAAATAAATCATAAATCCTGGAAAAAAATTACCTTCCGGATCTTGCATTTGATTTTTTGCGATTTTTTTATCTTTAAAACTTTTCAAACCTGGCCATTTAACATATTTAACTTTAGGGTGAGATTCGAGATATTTGGCAATCTCCTTAGCGCTCTCCTGTTGTTTTTGCAACCTTAGTGGAAGTGTTGGGATTCCATAAGTAAGAATGCTCCATGCTGATCTTGAGCTAAGCATTCCTCCAAAATCTTTTCTTTTGATTTGTAATTTGGGATAAATCTGATTTGGAATGATAGCTGCCCCAGCTGTGTCTGTTCCGTATCCTCCAATTGCTTTTGTAAGGCTGTGTACGACAATGTCTGCACCATGGCTTATCGGTCTTTGTCCCCAAGGTGTCATGAAGGTATTGTCAACTATTAGGTAAATTTTATTTTCATCATCCCTTTTTTTATTTTCTTTTTTCACGATTAATGCTATTGATGCTATGTCCATCATTTCAAGCGTGGGATTTAAGGGGGTTTCTAGGTATATTACCCTTGTCCCTTTTGTTATATTTTTTTCAATCTCTTTCAGGTTACACATGTTAACCCTAGTAACATTTATTTTTAGATCTGAAAAACTGTCCCTTAACAAAGAATCAGTACATCCATAAAGTATGTGATGGGTGATGATTCTTTGTCCTGATTTGATTAAGGCAAGCAATGTTGTTGATATTGCAGCCATTCCGCTTGCAAATGTAAGGGCTTTATCCCCGCCTTCTGCTTCAGCGAGTCTTTGTTCAAGCATCATGGTTGTCGGTTCTTCCAATCTGTCGTATATATAGATTGGTTCATTGTTTTTATTGTTTGCATATTCCTCAAAACCCATTGAACCTCTCTCACTTGAGTCAAGTCTAAAAGTGCTGTTTGATGATAGTGGCGGCACAACGTTATGAGAATAATCCCACACTGATGTTTTCATTTCGCCATGAATTAATCTAGATTCCTTGCTGTATCTTTTAGAATTTTTAGACATAGTAAACAATCATAATATTGGTTTTGTGTTTTGTTTATGTTTTTTAGGCCCGTTCGTCTAACGGATAGGACGCCACCCTCTCAAGGTGGAAATAGGGGTTCGATTCCCCTACGGGCTGTTAAATTATGATTAATAAAGATCAAGTATTAGATGCTCAAAGCAAATGGGCAGAAGGTGTGGTAAAAATTGGCCTACTGAAAGACAACAGGCAAGAATGCGAGTCTTTTGCGAATGATTTTTTAGACGAAAGGTATGCTTTTGAGCTAGGTCTTTTGTTATTCAAGCCTACCAAATGTGAAGAGGAGCAATTTAGAACTACAAAATCACAAGCATTGTCTTATTTCATTGCAGGTCAAGATAGAGACTGCCATGAAGATAAAGGGTTTGCTCTAGAGCCTTGGAGCAATATAAGATTTGAAAATTTAAGTTTTATTCTAGAAGAAGACAGAGCTATTGCAATGGGTAATTATTTTTTTACCAACTTAAAAGGTGATGAAGTTAAAGTTGAATATACGTTTGGCTACAAGCTGATTGATGGGAGCTTGAAAATTGATTTACACCATTCTTCACTTCCCTTTAAAACAAGCTCTTCTTAGGCTTTGTAAGCCCTTGTTGCTGCCATAGTTTAAAATAAGGCTTCTAGTGATAACTATATCTTTGGATGCCATGGGTGGAGATAATGCACCTGAATCTATAGTTGAAGGTGCTTTATTGGCATCTGAACTCAATGTAAATTTAGTTTTATTTGGTGATGAGAATAAAATTAATAAAATTTTAAATAATAGAAAATTTGATCATATAACCATCAAGCATACAGAGGAAGAGGTTAGCATGAGTGAAAAACCCATTTCTTTTCTTAAGAAGTTAAAAATGACCTCATTGGGACTTGCTACTAAATTTTCTGGTGATGATTGTTCAGACGGAACAATTTCAGCAGGCCATTCGGGTGCTTCTGTGGTTGCTGCTTCCAAGTATCTAAAGAGGAAAGATGTTAGAAAGCCAGTTTTAGGAACATTTATACCCTCTAGTGAAAATCCAGTTTTTTTACTTGATGTTGGTGCAAATGTAGACACAAAAGCAGAAGATCTTTTAATGTTTGCAAAATTAGGAAGTGAATTTTATAGTTTTTGGTCGGGTAAAAAAAATCCAACAGTTGGTTTGTTGAATATTGGTTCTGAAAAAGGCAAAGGGGATAGAGAATCCGTAAAAGCTTACGAATTAATGGAAATGAACGCATCAGTTGGAGAGTTTAATTTTGTTGGCAACATTGAAGGAAGGCAGGTTGGAGGCCAAGGTAAAGAAATAAACGTTGTTGTTTGTGACGGTTTTGTGGGTAATGTTATTTTGAAATTTGCTGAAGGTATAGCTTTTTCCTTAATGGGAATGCTTGCTTCAGGCTTAAAGGAATCTGCAAAAAGTAATATTTTTATACCTTTGGCCAAAGGTGGAATAAAAAAATCATTAAAAAGTATTAAGAAAAGAATGGATTATTCCGAGTATGGGGGAGCACCACTGCTTGGCTTGAAGAAACCTTTTTTCATATGCCATGGTTCTTCAAACTCGAAAGCAATATTTAATGCAATTAAACATATGAAAAATTTAATAATGAGACAAAATGGAGAAAAAAATGATTAGAGCTGTTATTACATCAATTGGTACATCTGTTCCTGATAAAGTTTTCACCAATGACGATTTATCTAAAGTTATGGACACTAGTGATGAATGGATAAGAGAAAGGTCAATGATCAGGGAAAGAAGATTTGCAAACAAGGGCGAAGGTTTAAGCAAGTATTGTGTAAATGCTGCAGAGAAAGCTTTAAAGAAAAGAGGTGTTTCTGCTGAGGATTTGGATTTGATAATTGTTGCAACTGTTACTCCAGATATGATGTTCCCAAATACAGCTAACTTGGTTCAAGATAAACTTGGAGCTGTTAATGCAGGCGCTTTTGACCTAGTCAATGCTTGTCCTGGTTTTGTTTACGGTGTTTCGATGGCTTCTGGCATGATATCTTCTGGATTACATAAGAAAATATTAGTTTGTGGTGGTGATATCATGAGCTCTATACTTGACATGGAAGATCGTTCAACATCTGTTTTATTTGGAGATGGAGCAGGAGCTGTTTTGCTTGAAGCCGAAGAGGGTGATTACGGTGTCCATGATGTTTTATTGGGTTCTGATGGCTCTGGCGGTAAGTATTTGTATATGCCCTCTGGAGGCTCCATAAGCCCTCCAACACAAGAAACAGTTAGTCGAAAGGAGCATTTTGTAAGAATGGATGGGAGTAAAGTTTACAAAGTTGGAATCAGGAGGTTTGTTCAGATGGTTAAAGATATCTGTGAAAAGAATTCTCTTGAGCCTTCTGATATAGGCTGCCATCTTTTCCATCAGGCAAATGGTGTCATGATTGAAGCAATTGCAAAAAGATTAAATCTTGATAAAAGTAAGTGTCCTATTAATATCGATAAATATGCTAACACTACGAATGGAACTATTCCTATATTGGCAGAAGATGCAAATAATAAAAATATGCTTAAGGATGGAGATTGGGTTTTGATGACAAGTTTTGGTGCAGGTTTTGCATGGGGCTCTGTTTTAATGAAGTGGAAAAAAATATGAGTTATTGTTTTTTATACCCTGGTCAAGGTGCTCAAAAAGTTGGCATGGCTAATTTCTTGAAAGGCAGCGAAGAGTCAATTAGGCTTATCCATGAAGCTGATCAGATTTTAGAATTTAATCTTTCAAGATTGATTTTTGAAGGACCAATGGACGATTTGACCTTGACTAAAAATGCTCAACCAGCTCTTTTAGCCGTTGGTTATGCAGCCCATAAATACTTGGTAAATTTTTATGAGTCAAATCCTATTGCTGCAGCGGGACATTCTTTAGGTGAATATACAGCCTTAGTTTCATCGGGTGTGATATCTTATGAGGATGGTTTAAAACTCGTAAGGGAAAGAGGGAAGGCAATGCAGGAAGCTGTAAGAGAAGGCGAAGGAGGTATGGTTGCTCTTCTTGGTTCCGGTAATCTTGATAATTTACTTGAAGCATGTAGAGGGGATTTGTGTCTTGTTCCTGCTAATTTCAATACTCAAAAACAAACTGTGCTTTCGGGCGATATAAAAGCTGTCAAAAGAGTTGTTGAAGTAGCAAAAGATTTTGGTTACTTGAAAGCAATTGAGCTTAAGGTTTCAGCACCTTTTCATTCTCCTTTGATGAAAGAGGCAAAACAAAGAATGAAGGATGTTGTTGAGGATACTGAGTTTAAATCTTCGGCATGGCCAGTCGCTTCAAATTTTACTGGTTTTATGCATGAAGATAATCCTTCCTGCATTAAAGAAAATTTGATAAATCAGATTGAAGGAGCTGTAAGATGGGTTCAGAATCTAGAAGAAATTTCTGAATTAAACTTTGATTCATGGGTCGATGTTGGACCTGGAAAAATTTTGTTCAATATGATTCCTAAGGAGGACGAAAGAAACAAGATTAATCATTTGCAATTTGCTACAGGTGGAGAGAGGTGATCGTTTGTGTTAAATTTTGATTTTTCAGGTAAAAATATTGTTATTACAGGAGGCATAAGAGGTATAGGTTATTCAATTGCAAAACTTTTTTCATCTTATTCTTCTAATATAGTTTTAGGCTACAAGAGTGATCAAAATTTGGCAGAGTCTGTACAGTCAGAACTGTCTCTTGGTGATTCCAATGTGAAAACTTTACGCGCTGACCTTTCTTGCCAAGATGAATGTGATCGATTTATGAAGGAGTCTTTAAGTTTTCTTTCAGAAATTGATATTTTTGTCCATTGTTGTGGGGTTAGGCAGGACGCACCTGCATCAATGATGAAAAACGAGAATTGGAATAAAGTTATAGATGTAAATTTAAATAGTGCATTTTATTGTTCTAGAATTGCTGCAAAAAAGATGCTTAAGAAGAGATTTGGAAGAATTGTGTTTATTTCAAGCGTTTCAGCTTCAGTTGGAGGGCCTGGTCAATCCAATTATGCAGCAAGCAAGTCTGGGATTGAAGGCTTAATGCGAGTCATGTCAAGAGAATTTGCAGACAGAAATGTAACTGTCAATTGTGTTAGTCCTGGTTTGATTGATACTGATATGTCTAAGGATATAAACAAAAGTATGAGGGAATTTTATTTAAGTGTTATACCTATGAAGAAATTTGGCCAACCTGAAGATGTTGCCTCTGCAGTTGCTTTTTTGTCTTCTGATCAGTCTTCTTATGTAACTGGCCAAATTTTAAAAGTTAATGGGGGTATGGACGTTTCATGACAAGGGTTTTTATTACAGGTATTGGTGCAGTGACACCGTTTGGTAATGGCTTTTCAAGCCTGCAGAAAGGTTTGCTAAAAGGTCAATCTACTGCTAGAAATATTTCTTTATTTGATGTTGCCAATCACAAATGCCAGGTTGCTTGTGAGGTTCCTGATTGGGACCCTACAGAGCATATCAATCCAAAAGATTCAAGGCAAATGGATAGGTTTACACAGTTTTCAATGGCAGCAGCTCAGGAGGCTGTAGAAAATTCAAATATTAATTTCGAAGAAATCGATCCCTATAGAGTGGGTGTTAATTTGAGCAGTGGAATAGGTGGAATGTGGGAGCATCATGCTCAGTTTGATAAATACTTCAAAAAAGGACCTAGATTCATAAGTCCTTTTTACATCCCAAAAAATATATGCAATATAGCTCCTGGATGGATATCAATTAAATATGGATTAAAAGGTTATTCGACGGCTCCAGTTGCAGCTTGTGCTACTGGAACAATAGCAATAGGAGAAGCTTTTCATTTGATTAGAAATGGAATTATGGATGTAATGGTTACCGGAGGAGCAGAAGGAGCTGTAGCACCAACTTCCTTAGCTGGTTTTTCAAACATGAAAGCATTGGCATGCAATTTTAATGATAATCCATCTGAAGCGAGTCGACCATTTGACATGGACAGAAGCGGTTTTGTAATGGGAGAGGGTTCTGTCGCTTTTATTCTTGAAAGTGAGCAAAGTTTAAAAAAGAGAGGAGGTGTTCCTTTGGCTGAGGTTGCTGGTTATGCTGTCACGAGTGACGCTTATCACATAACATCACCAAACTTAAACGGAGAATCCCCGTCAAAGGCTATGGAATTTGCTTTAAGGGATGCTCAAATTCCTGTTTCTGAAGTTGATTATCTTAACGCTCATGGAAC
>Ga0111541_10000131_pt1 | contig 22617 bp, 25 predicted proteins | sample Knorr_S7_td_DCM__FD_83039 | JGI IMG/M metagenome (GOLD analysis project Ga0111541, IMG submission 83039) | Marine microbial communities from Southern Atlantic Ocean transect - Knorr_S7_td_DCM_ad_131m_LV_B (version 2) (version 2) | ecosystem: Environmental > Aquatic > Marine > Oceanic | place...
ACTTTATTAGAATCTCTTTAAGAAATCAAAAAATATAAAAAAGTCAAGATAACAATTAAAAACAAAATCAGTGGTATAATATAAATTTTTTTAGACATTTTTTATTTCTTAAAAATACTCATATCTCTTTTGAGTGCTATTAAACCTCCAAGAAATATAATTGCTACTCCTATCCAGATCCAAATTACTAAAGGATTATAATAAGCTCTTACCGTCCAACCCTCATTTACATCTCCCTCTCCTAAAACAAGGTAAAGATCTCTTAAAAGATTTGTATGAATTGAAACCTCAGAAGTAACAGTTTTGGTGACTTTATAAATACGATTTTGAGGATTTAATGTAGTAATAAATTCATTATTTTTATAAATATAAAAACTGCCTTCCAAAGCATCAAAATTAGCGCCCTGTATTTTTTTAATTTCTCTAAATTCTAGTTTATAATTATTTATGTAAGTTTCACTATTTAATTTCATTTTCATAATCTTTTCTTCTTGCCAAATAGTAGAACCTGTTATTCCAAGTATCATCAAAGCAACTCCAAAATGAGCAATGATCATAGTATTAAATTTTATTTGATATGTATTGTGAGAATAAAATTTTTTAAATTTATTAAAAATAAAAAAAATAATATTTATGATTATCCAAAAAGATAAAAAAATTCCTATAAAGCCGAAAAAACTAATTTTTTTGTAAATTAGAAAAAATAATATTGTTACAATAAAGGTAATAATTGATACTGTAATGACATGCATAAAATTTTTATTATTATCTCTTTTACTCCATGATAACAAAGGAACTAATCCCATGATCAATATAGCTGGAGTCATGATTGGTATTACTGTTGAATTAAAATAAGGCTCACCGACAGATATTCTATTTTGAGTAAAAATCTCAACAAATAATGGATAAATTGTTCCAAAAAAAACTGAAATACATACTACAGACATAATTAGATTATTAACAAAAATTGAACCTTCTTTACTTAAAAATATAAAGTAACTTTTATTATAAAAATTTGAAGATTTTAAAGCAAACAATGAAAGAGAGTAAACGCCTAAAATTAAAACAAAACCCAGAATATATATACCTCTTTCAGGATCTAAAGCAAATGTGTGAACACTAGTTAAAATTCCAGATCTAACTAAAAAAGTTCCTATTACACTTAATAAAAATGATAATATAGATAATAACAAAACCCAATTTTGTAATATTTTTTTTCTTTCAACTGATACTAATGAATGCAAAAGTGCAGTTGCTAGTAACCATGGCATTAATGCTGCATTTTCTACAGGGTCCCAAAACCACCATCCTCCCCAACCTAATTCATAATAAGCCCAAACTGAGCCAAAAGCAATTCCAACAGTTAAGAATGACCACGCAGCAATAACAAATGGCTTCATATATTTATACCAATGAATTTCATTTTTATTTTTTTGATGCATTGTTGCTATACTGAAAGAAAAAGCTGCTGACAAACCTACGTAACCAAAATAAAGTAATGGAGGATGAATAGCTAATGCTGGATCTTGTAAAATTGGGTTAAAACCTAAGCCATCAGAATAAACATTTTTCATTATCTCAAATGGATTTGATGTTAATAATATGAATAAAGAAAAACCAGTAATAACAAAAGCTTGAATTTGTAAAGTTTTAGAAACAAAATTAATATTATTATTATTATACAATTTATAAATCCAATAATTAACTGATGTAAGAACTAGCAACCATAAAAGCATAGAGCCTTCGTGATTGCCCCAAACTCCTGAAATCCTATAAAGAAGTGGTTTAGTTGAATGTGAATTTTGAAAAACATTTAGTAGACTAAAATCATTAACAACATGCAAATACATTAATGAAAAAAAAGACACAAAAGTGCTAAAAAAAAGTCCTAAAACAGAAAATCTATGGAATAAATAAATATTTTTTATATTTTTCTTAAATGTGAATAAAAATTGTAATAATCCAAATAACAAAGAAAGCCATAAAGCTAAGTAACCAAGAATAGTTATCATTATCTACAAAATAAATACATTATATTTAATTTAAATGATTTTTAAAAAAATTGTAATATATATATTATGTAGTTGTTTTTTTGAAAAATGAAAAAAATTTGTATTATATTTGGACACCATAATTCAAAAAGTTCTTTTAATGCATCTATCAGAGATACTTTTATAGATGAAGCTAAAAAATGTGGTCATCAAATAGATCTAATAAACTTATTTGAAGAAAAAGAACAACTTCCATTTTACAATTCTGACTTTAATCCTCCTCCTAATATAGTTTTAGAATATAGAAAAAGACTCGAAAATTCAGATATAATGTTTTTGATAGGATCTTGTCATAATTTAAGACTTAACTCTATTTTGGAAAATTGGGTTGATTGGGTCTTGCACCCTAAATGGTTTTTTACTTATAGATCAATAATTCCAGAAAGTAAGTTTTTTAAAAATTATGGTTTTCCAGTACCTGGAGCAATGAAAGGGAAACTTGGGATAGTTTCAATTACTTATGGTGGCCCAATGATAAGTTATTTTAATTTCTCAATTTTTGATAATATTCCTTATAGACGAATTAAAAAATCTGTTTTTCAACTTGGAGGATTAAAAACTAAATATATAAGATTTTATTCAGTTTTGCCTACAATGACAAAAATTGAATTTGAAAAACATATGCGAAGGGTGAAAAATTTAGCTAAAAGTTTATAATTTTTTATTAATTATGCTTAAAATTATTAGCTATTATCTGGGTACCAGATTTCAAATTCACAATTATTCAAAAGATAATTAATAATTCTAGAAATAAAAGTACCATGACTTACAAGTGCTATTTTTTTTTCTGGTCTCTCATGAATCCATTTTTTAAATATTAAAACACGCTTATCTAAATCTTCCATAGACTCAAAAATTATCTTTTTTTCATCAACATATATGTTGTTGTTCCACCAAAATTTTTTTAAATTATTAAATTTGAAATCAGGAAATTCTTTTGCAAGAATTGAAGGTTGTCTTCCAACTTCACTAGAGCATAAAGAATGCTCTCTGACAAAAGGCAATATTACTGCTTTTGCAGTTAAATTTGGGAAAATAAAACTAAAAGTTTGCAAAGCCCTTGTAAGAGGTGAACAAAGTAATAGATCAAAATCTATATTTTTTAATTTTGTCCGAGTATTTTTTGCTTGTTTTTTTCCAAGAGAAGTTAGTCTTGCATCATAATAAAAATTGGGATCATCTAAATCAAGAGCCACATTTGCTTCTGATTGTCCATGTCGAATTAAATAAACCTCTTTATTCATAGATAAGTAAAATTTAATATATTAAGTAAAAATAATTTGAACAATAATTTCCTATTGGCGCGCCCGAGAAGAGTCGAACTCCTAACCTCCAGATCCGTAGTCTGGCGCTCTATCCAATTGAGCTACGGGCGCATATTAATTTTAAAAAAATCATTAAAAATAAATTTTACTTAATCAATTATTACCTATTTAATCCATATTTTGCTACATAATTACTCACTGATAATCAAATTTAATGATAAAATAATTTAATGATAAGATTTTTTTTGTTAATTTTATGTTTGTCATTAATTAATTTTAATACATCTACTAAAGAGATTGGATCAAGTACTGGATATAAAATTCCTAGATTTGTATCTATAAAATCTGATGAAGCAAATCTGAGAATAGGTTCAAGTAAAAATTATCCAATAATTCTTCAATATAAAATAAAGGATATGCCTGTTGAGATAATAGATGAATATGAAAATTGGAGAAAAATAATTGATATTGAGGGAAATCAAGGCTGGATGCATAAATCTTTATTAAAAGGAAATCGATTTGCAATAATCAAAAATAAAAAAAACTTAAATACGCAATTTTTTTCAAAACCTAATGGTCATGTTATTGGGGAAATAGGAAAATTAAATATTGTTAAAATAAAAAGATGTTTACAAAAATGGTGTTTAGTTAGCAAAAATGATATTAAAGGATGGGTCATTAAAAAAGACTTGTGGGGTGTATACAAAAACGAAAAAATTAATGTCCCTTTTTATCAGCCATTAATTAGTTTTTATTGGAGTATTTTCTAATTTTTTGGCTACTTTTTCTATATGAGAAGTTCCAAAAATTTTTTCACAAATTGGTATAAATAATTTTTTACTGTCTCCCTTAAAGTGAAGTATTTTTTTATTAGATAAATCTTCATCACTTTTGATTGGAGTATAGTTATAAATTGACTCCTGGAATATTTTTATTTTAAATAATTTTGATTCTACTAGCTTTTTAAGTGCTAATTGATCACCATACCATTCAAGATAATTTTTATTCATCGTTTTAAAAATATTTAACATAAATTCGAGCGGTTCTTTTTTATTACAAAAATAAATTCCTGCATTGTAAGGCATTGTCTCTCCTAAGGTTTTGTTAATTAAGTCAGGAAAATTTTTTTTATGTTTTTCATTATTTAAGATTATCGATTTTGATAGATTTGATCTTTCAGTCAAAGAAAAATCAAAGTCTTTAAACTCAAAAAAATCATCTATTTTTTTTAACACAATTAAATCTGCGTCTAAAAAAATAGTAGGGCCATATTTATTGAAAATTTTTAATTGAGACTCTATACAATCTTTCATAAAATGACTTCTGGTAAATTTAAATCTTTCGACATTATCTATTGAATTAATTTGTTCAGAATAATCATCAGTTATTTGAATTAATTTATTATATGGATATAGTCTTTTAATAGACTGTGCCAACAATTCACCCATTATTACATTTTTTCCATACAAATATACAAATGCAAAGTTAATCATTTTTTTAATCTAAAATTTTTAAACTTTTAATTAAAGAATTATTAGTAGTTGCATAGCAATTAGAGCCTTCAATTCTTTTTAATGAATCATTAAATTGTAATATTTCAACTATCTTTTTTTCTTTTTCATCAATAAAGTAAAATTTATAGCCAAAATTTTTTAATATATTTATACATTTATTAAAAACTTCTTCATTAATTTCAAAAATAATATCTGGTACGAATTTATTTAATAAAATTTTAGCTCCTTCAAGAACTTCTAATTCATGGCCTTCAGTATCTATTTTTATGCCTGAAATTTTATTATTAACGTTGATGTTATCTAATTTGATTTTTTTTACAGAAATATTTCCTGACTCACTAATTTTTCCACCACTGCTATGATATTGTAAAGATGTAGATATTAAAAATTTATCAACTCCTTGTTCATTGGAGGCAGCTGATAAAACACAGTTATTTGAAGAAATATTATTTAACTTTAAATTAGACATTAGACGAGCATAATTAAGATAAAAAGGTTCTAAAGATATAATTGAATTTTTATTTTTGTTTAGATTTCCAATTATTGAGTAAATTCCTGTATGAGCACCTACATCGAAAAATACTCCTTCCTTTCTAGTTATTTCATACCATATTTTTAGAGATAGATTTTCATATTCATCTCTCCATAAATATTTTAATGGAACAGCATCATCATTAAAAATATTGAGCATTAAAAATTTTTTTCCATCAAAATTAAATTCTAGTATACCATTAAGAATTGGTAATTTTTGTAATTCTGATAAGGATTGATGCGAATAATTTTTTTTAGACTTTAATCTATTAATTAATTTAAATTGCTCTTGAAACTCTTCTAATTTCATCTTTTACTAGTATTTAATATCATTTGGCTGGGGCGGTAGGATTCGAACCTACGAATGCCGACTCCAAAAACCGGTGCCTTACCACTTGGCGACGCCCCAATAACACAACAATATGCCTTATATTAAAAAGCTCTAATCATTCATAGTATTATTTTCACAAACACAGGTCCATAAATCCTTAAAACATGACTTAAAAGCTTCATTTGCAATTTTTGCATGTTCTTTTTTTTCAAATACTGAAAAACAACAACTTCCACTTCCTGACATTCTAGAAAATATTGAATTTTCTATAGTTTCTAAAAATTTAAATATCTCTTTCAATTTATTATTTTTCTCAAATGCTATTTTTTCAAAGTCATTACCTGTATCATTTTCATTTATAATATTTTCTTCTAAAATTTCTTTATCAAACAACAACTCATCATTGTAATTTAGATTTTGATACATATTTTTTGTTGAGTTTCCAAAATTGGGTTTCACTAATAAAAAGTAATATTTAGGAAATTTTTGATTAAATATTTTTTCTCCTTTTCCAGTTACCAAGCAATTTTTACTATACAAAAAACTAGGAACATCTGACCCTAAATCAACGTAATGATTTGTTTCCTTCCTTTTAAGTGAGACTAAAGACTCTAACCCTTTTATTAATCCTGCTGCATTACTAGATGCAGAACCTAGGCCACTTTGCACAGGTATGTTTTTAGTGATTTTAATTTTAAATTTGTTACTAACTTTTAAAAAATTAAGAGTTTTTTTTATTATACAATCTTCATATTCATTATTTTTTGGAGCAAAAGAACCTTCATACCTAATTGACATATCATCACTATGATGAATTTCTAGAATATCGTATAAGTTAATAAAAGTTATACCTGAGCGAATTTCATGGAAACCATCTTTTCTTTTACCAAGAACTTTAAGAAATAGATTCAGTTTTGCAGGAGTATAAATCTTCATCTTTATCCTGATTGATTTTGCTTTAATTTTTTTATTAGTTCATCTTCAATCAAGTCTTCAGGCTCTGCTAAATCTAAAGCTTGTTTCCAAAAATAAATTGCTTCCCTTTTACGTTTCATTGCAAAATATATATCACCTAAGTGATCAAGTGAAATAGCTTCTCCAGGTGCTAAAACAATTACTTCTTCCATTAATTCTGCAGCTTTTTGAAAATTATTTTTTTTAAAATATGCCCACGCTAAACTATCCAATATATAATAACTTTCGGGATATGATTTATAGGCTTTTTTAAGCATATTTAGTGCTTTATCAATATTTTGATTTCTTTCTATCCACCCATAAGCAAGATAATTTAAAACGTTTGGGGAGTCAGATTTAATTTCTAAAGAATTTAAAAAATCTTTTTCAGCTAAATTCCAAAGCGATAATCTTTCATAACATATACCTCTGAAATAATATATCCTCCATACTTGTTCAGAAGAAATTTGTTTTGATTTTATACTCTTTGTATAATAATTGATAGCATCGTCATAATTTTTCGTAAATCTATAAAAGTCAGCAATCGCTAAAAAAAAATTATTATTATTAAAATTATTTATATATTTTAGTAAATGTCTTTCACCTGCCTCATAAAAACCAAGTTTATATTTATTTATCGCTATATATTTCTGACTATCTACAAAAAGGTCATGGTTGACACTTATTTTTTTATATAACTTTTCTGCTTTATTATATTTCTCTAATATTTGATAAATCTGGGCAGAATAAAAATATCCTTCATCAAAGTCTGGATCCAATAAATTAGCAATGGATAAATAAAATAAAATATAATTGTATCTAGTTTTATCAACTATGTCTGGCATCGATGCTTGTACTAATTCAAATATTGATAAAGCAATATTTTTATTATTCTTCACATTTCCATTTTGATCAAAAAAAATAAAATTTATAAAATCTACTTCAGCATTGTTCTTATTTTTTTTAAACTTATCAAATATACCCATTTTATTATTAAGTTTTGCGAAAGCTAAGTGAACTATCCATGCCTCATTGTTATAGATATTAATCTTTAGTATTTGTTTTGATGTTTTGTTAGCTTCAGCAAGTAAATTCAAATGTATTGAAGTTAACAATTTATTTTCTAAATCAAACTCGCTTAAATCATCTTTGGAAAATTTATAGTGTGAATAAGCCTCTTCAAAATCAAAATATTTTATTGCTGTATTAGCTATTAAATAAGATGATGAATTTAAAGCAAAAGCAGGAATAGTTAAAATTACTATAAAAAATATTAATATTTTATTAAAATTATTCATAATTTAAAAATTTACATCTTAACTTAAAGATATTAAAAAAGTAATCTTTTTCATTTATGTTTGAAATTTCTAAAAATTCATACCTTACACTTTTAAAACTTTCAGGTGTTTCCTCATTTATGCAGGATAATCCAAATAATTTATATGAAAAAAAAGAAAATGTTAATATTCCCTCAGAAGACAGGAGCATAAGTGGTGTAAAGAATATAGAAGATTTAAAAATATTTGTTAATAATTCGATTGATTGTAATCTTAAAAAGAATGCAAAAAAAACTGTTATATGTGATGGAAACGAAAAAGCAAAAATTATGTTAATTGGAGAAGCCCCAGGAGCAGAAGAGGATAAAATTGGCAAACCTTTTGTTGGAGCTGCAGGTCAGCTTTTAAATAAAATGTTAGATGCCATTAGCTTAAATAGAAATAAAGTTTACATTACTAATGTCATACCTTGGAGACCTCCCAATAATAGAGCTCCCACAAATGAAGAAATATTAAAATGCTTGCCATTTATTCAAAAACATATTGAATTGATAAATCCTAAAATAATAGTTCTTCTTGGTTCCACTGCATCTAAAGCAATTTTAACAACAAATCTAAGTATTTCTAAATTAAGAGGGTCATGGCATGAATACAAAAGTATTAATTTGAAAAATAAAATTAAATGTCTTGTAACTTATCATCCAGCCTTTTTATTGAGATCACCAAACTATAAAAAACAGTCCTGGGAGGATTTAAAAATGATAGAAAAAAAAATAGTTGATGAAAACATTTAATTTTATTTTTTTTCTTTTTTTTATTTTTTATTTTAATACAGGAGTTGCTTTTGTAATTAATGAAGAGATATTTAAAAAATATAATGATATTTTTTCTGAAAAATTGCTTTCTATAAATGATGTGAAAAACTATCAAGAAATTTTTAAACTCCAAGAAGATTGTGAATGGAAAAAAGCTAATAAATTAATTCTCTTGGTTCAGAACAAGGTTTTAATGGGTCATGTTTTAGCAGAACGGTATTTACACCCAAGATGTTATCGTTCTGAATTTCTTGAATTAACTTTTTGGTTAAAAAAATATAATGATCATCCTCAAGCTAAAAGAATCTATCGTTTAGCAGTTAAAAGAATGCCTAAAGGATATAAAAGTCCAAATAAGCCAATAAAGCCTATAGGTATAATTAAACAAAATTTAAATTTAGAATATAAAAATAGCAAATATAAAAGTAATAACAAACTTTCAAAAAGTCAAAAATTAGAGAAACAAAGATTAATTAATAATATTAAATCAAGAGTAAATAATGGTTGGCCTACAGGAGCAGCTAAACTACTTAAACAAAAATATGTATCTACTCTTTTAGATCAAGTAGAAATTGATCAACAAAAAGAATTGATTGCTAAAGGTTATTTTTTAGCTAACGCAAAAGATAATCCTGAAATAAATGAATTAGCAATTAAATATGCTGATGAAGCACTAGAAAAATCATCTCTTTACGTTCCTTATGCTGGTTGGACTGCTGGTCTAGCTTCTTGGAGATTAGGGCGATACAAAGAAGCTGCAGAATTTTTTTCAAATTTTTCTATTTCATTAAAAGACAACGTCTGGCATCAAGCGTCTGGGAGTTTTTGGGCTGCTCGCTCTTATGCTAAGTTAAATAAATATGAAGAAATTAATTTTTGGTTAAATAGAGCAGCAAAAAATCCTGATAGTTTTTATGGTTTATTAGCATGTAATATACTAGGTATTGAGTCTCCAATAGATTGGGAAATAAATAAATTTAACTCCTCAGAAAAAAATAATTTTTTATCTTTACCAAGTGGTATGAGAATTCAAGCTCTAGTTCAAGTTGGCTTACCTTTACAACTAGAAGATGAAATTATTTATATGAATTCTGTTTTAAATGTTGATATAGCAGAATGGTCACTCCAAATAGCTCAACATTTTAATTTAGCTCATACTCAATTAAAAATAGTTAATAAACTTCAACAATATGGTGCAACTCTGCCAATTAAATACTCATATCCAACACCTTTATGGAAACCAAAAAATGGCTTTAAATTACAACCTGAAATATTGTATGCTTTTATGCACCAAGAATCTATGTTTAATAAAAATGCAAAAAGTTATCGTGGGGCAATGGGTTTGATGCAAGTAATGCCATCAACTGCAAAATTCATATCAAAAAATAAAGAAATAAAAAGAAGTAATGAAAATATTTTAAAAAATCCTGAACTAAATCTTGAAGTAGGACAAGAATACATTGAATATTTATTAAAACTAGACTCTATAAATAACAATCTTATCTTTTTAACAGCTGCCTACAATGGAGGTCCAGGCAATCTTCAAAAATGGAAAAATAATATTGATTATCTTGATGATCCTTTGTTCTTTATGGAAAGTATACCCTCAAGGGAAACACGTTGGTTTATTGAAAAAGTTCTAACCAAATATTGGATTTATCAAAATAAGAATGGTGTTATTTCCAATTCTTTACAATTGCTAGCTGAAGGTAAAAACCCTATTTATTAAATATGAATAAAATAAAAACTTCAAAAGAATTTATTTCAATCAATATTGCATTAATTACAATATCAGATACTAGAATAAAAAAAAATGATAAGTCCGGAAATTTACTAAAGAAACGAATTGAAGATTTGGGTCATTCTGTTTTTAAAAGATTAATAATAAAAGATGACTTTAATTTAATAAAAAAAACTCTAAATGATCTATCTTTAAATAAAAAAGTAGATGTAATTATTACAAATGGAGGCACAGGATTAACTGGGAGAGACTCTACTCCAGAAGCTATTCTCTCACTTTCTAATAAAGTTATTGACGGTTTTGGAGAATTATTTCGTCAAATTAGTTTTAATAAGATAGGAACTTCAACTATTCAATCTAGAGCTGTTGCAGGCTTAATAAACCATACTTACGTTTTTGCATTACCTGGCTCTCCCTCTGCATGTAAAGATGGATGGGATGAAATTTTAAAATTTCAATTAGATATTCGTCATCAACCATGTAACTTTATTGAATTAATACCTCGATTAAACGAAATTTAATGTGCCTGATTTTAGTATTGAAAAATCTTTCAGTATTCCAGTTGTAGGAATTGATGAAGTTGGAAGAGGTCCTTTAGCTGGTCCAGTAGTAAGTTGTGCTTTTATTTTTTTTGATACTTCAATTAAACCTGAAGATTTATTTTTTATTAATGACTCAAAAAAATTATCCAGAAAAAAAAGAATTTTTGCTACAAAAAAAATTAGAGAATTAAGAACAAGAAAAAAAATTAGCTTTGGTTTGGGTATCGCAAGTGTAGATGAAATTGATAAATACAATATTTTAGAAGCCACAAAAATATCAATGATTAGAGCAATTAATAATCTTAACCTCACTTCATATCAATTAATTATTGATGGAAATATAGATTTAAATTTAAAAAATATATCAATAAAGAATTTTATCAAAGGTGATAACAAATCTTTTAGTATAGCCGCAGCTTCAATAATAGCAAAAACTTATCGAGATCGTTACATGCAATTTTTGTCTCATAGGTTTCCAGAATATAATTGGATTAAAAATTCTGGCTATGGAACAAAAGAACATATCCAACAAATATATAAAAAAGGATTTTCTATTCATCATCGAAAAAGTTTTGAACCAATAAAGTCACTTATCCATAATAAATAATTATACTTGTTGATAACTACAGTTGACCTGATTCTATATCTCCTTAAAGATTCATTTAAGATGTTTAAAAAAGATTCAATTATAAACGGTGACAGTTTGGAATTATTAAAAAAAATTCCTGATAAATCAGTTGATCTTGTTTTTGCTGATCCACCTTATAACCTTCAATTAAAAGATACCTTATATCGACCAGATCAAACAGCTGTAGAAGCTGTTACTAATGATTGGGATCAATTTGATAATTACGAAGCTTATGATAAATTTAGTATGGATTGGTTAAAAGAATCTAAAAGAATTCTAAAAGATGGTGGATCTCTCTGGGTAATTGGAAGCTATCATAACATTATGCGAATTGGAACTTCTGTTCAAAATCTAGGACTTTGGATTTTAAATGATATTATTTGGCATAAAACTAACCCAATGCCAAACTTTCGTGGTACCCGTTTTACTAATGCTCATGAAACTCTTTTATGGTGCACTACTTCAAGAAAAGCAAAATATACTTTCAATTATCAAAATTTAAAGGAATTAAATGAGGGTAAACAAATGAGAAGTGATTGGTATATTCCTATTTGTTCTGGCAAAGAAAGACTTCGTGAAAATAATAATCAACGCTCACACCCTACACAAAAACCCGAGGCTTTGATTTACCGCATTATCGTTTCCTCAACAAATAAAGGTGATATAATTTTAGATCCTTTCTTGGGTTCAGGAACTACAGCTGTTGTAGCAAAAAAATTGCAGCGTAATTTTATAGGTTTTGAAAAAGATAAGGAATATATAAAACTTGCAAAAAAAAGACTAAAAAATACAAAAGCATTCAAAAATACAATTGTTAATATGAAAAAAAGTAGAAAAGATTTGCCTAAAATTCCTTTTGGAGAACTAGTTGAACAAGGAGTTGTGCCACCAGGGGCTATCTTAACAGATAAAAAAGAAATTTACAAAGCTACTGTTAGTATTGATGGAAGCATTAAGATAAAAGATATGTCCGGATCTATTCATCAAGTAGGTGCAAAAATTCAAGGCCTACCAAGTTGCAACGGCTGGGATTTTTGGCATGTTAAAAAGAAAAGCTCCTCTAAGCTTCTTGATTCAATAAGAGATGAATACAGATCTAAAAAAGCAAACTAAAAAAAATTATAATGCTGTCTGTACAATTTTTTTCATTATTGTGGGAAGACTGCTTTTATTAAGACTCTTTTTTTTAATCCATTTATGGCTCATAAAACTATTTTTATTAACTTTTAAACGAAATACTTCTGTTTCAAGTTCAAAGTGACTAAAAGAATAATTAATAATCCCTTTTAACTGCATTTTATTTTTTAATTTAAAAATTAATTTATCATAAACTAAGTTTTTTCTTTCATTTTCCCATTTATCGTTAGGAACTTCCAACATTGAAGCCAGCATTCCTTTTGATGATCTTCTTCTTACCAAAATTTCATCATTTTCATTATAAAAAACATATGCACGAGTATATTTTTTTCTTTTATTTAATTTAGATTTAATTTTTATAGGAATTATATCTTGAAGATTATTTTTAAATGAAAAACAATGTTTTTTTATTACACATATTTTACAATTAGGATTACGTGGGGTACAAACTAATGATCCGTAATCCATAAATGCCTGAATTAAAGTTGAGGAAAATTTATTTGATTTAAATAATTCAGATTTATCCTTTAATTCATTTTTGACTTTAGATATTGGAGATTTAAAACCATAAATTCTAGCAATTATTCTTTCAATATTTGCATCTATAGGCATTACAGCTTTATTAAAAGCAATACCTAAAATTGCTTTAGCCGTATATTCCCCTATTCCAGGTAAATTAATTAGATCATCATAATTATTTGGAATTTTATTACGATATTTTTTTGAAATAATTTTAGATGCTTTTAACAAATTTGTTGCTCTTGAATAATATCCTAATCCTGACCAAAAACTTAATATAGTTTTTTCAGATATTCTAGATAATTTATTAATATTTGGCCAAATTAAAACAAATTCTTTGAATCTATTTTTAACTGTCCCAACAGTTGTCTGTTGAAGCATAAATTCGCTAATAAAAACGTAATAAGGATTAGGTAAATTATTTTTTTCAAGTTTACGCCAAGGTAAATTACGTTTATTTTTTTTATACCACTCAAGAAAAATTAACTTTATAAGAATTTCTTTACTATTTTTTGATGATTTCATAACTTAACTTATTGATATCATAATTTAAAGATATAATGTCAATCAATTAAATGATCACAAAAAATAAAAAAACAAATAGAAAATTTACACCAGTTTCTATTTCTGACTCACTTAAAGAAATAAACCAAAAATTTTTATATAAATTTGGTAAATTAGATTATACAATTAATGCTAAATGGGGAAATATTGTTGGGAATTTTTTTATAAATCATACAGAGCCTCTTAAAATTACTTCAATACCAAGATCAAAAGATGATCAGGGAGATATAATTTATGATAAATTTTTACATGTAAGTGTTTCACCTGCGGCTGCTCTAGATTTTCAACATTTTCAAGATAAAATAGTTGAAAAAATTAATTCCTACCTTGGATACAAAGCGATTAAAGGAATCAAAATTCATCAAAATAAATTAAAAAATGATGTGATGGAAAAATCAAATAAAAACGTTAATTTAATTAAAAATAATAAAAATATGTTGGAAATTAAAAAATCTGCCCCTAATTTATCTAACAAAGATCTAGAAGATTCTATTGTTAAATTAGGATTATCTATTACAAATGATGAAAAATAATGAGACAAAATTTTTTTAGAATATTACTGACAATATTAGTTTTTCTAATTTTTTCTAATTTTGCATTAGGTAAAAATATTTTTAAAGAAAAAGAAAGTGACATAATTTTAGGGAATAAAGATGCTCCGGTTACAATTATCGAGTATGCATCTTTATCTTGCAGTCATTGTGCTAGTTTTCACAAAAATACTCTACCAATTCTCATAGAGGAATATGTGGATCAAGGAAAAGTTAAACTCATATTTAGAAGTTTTCCCCTTAATTATCCTGCATTATTGGGGAGTCAGGTTATTCAATGTATTCCGAAAGAAATACAATATGACTATTTAGATGCCTTGTTTTTATTGCAAAAACAATGGGTAAATAAGGAAAACGCTAAAACAACCCAAGAAATATACAAAATTATGCAAAGTGGGGGCATGAATAAAGAAAATTTTGAAAATTGTATTAGTAATACTGAATTAGAAAATTCGATACTTGAAGGCGCAATAGAAGCTCAAAATGAATTTGAAATAAGCACTACTCCATCTTTTCTAATTAATGAAAAATTGCTGGTAGGAAATAAATCTATAAAAGAATTTAGACAAATCATTGATAAAATATTATCAGAATAGTTAATGATAAAATTTAGAAGGCTAAAATTAAAAGGCTTTAAATCATTTGTTGAACCAACAGAAATTGTAATAGAAAATGGCCTAACAGGCATTGTTGGACCTAATGGTTGTGGTAAATCCAACTTAGTTGAAGCTTTTAGATTTGTTATGGGTGAACTTTCTCCAAAACAAATGCGAGGTAGTGAGCTTGATGATGTAATTTTCAATGGAACTGCCGATAAACCGGCTTGGGATATAGCTGAAGTTACTATTGATCTTGATAATTCTGAAAGAAAAGCACCGAGTCTTTTTAATCAAAACGATGAGATAGAAGTAACACGTAGAATTTGGCGTGGGGAAGGCTCTGAATACCGAGTTAATGGAAAAGAAGTCAGATTAAAAGATGTTCAATTACTTTTTGCAGATGCGTCTACAGGTGCGCGATCAACTTCGATGGTAAGTCAAGGAAGAGTCGGGGCTATAATAGCTGCAAAACCAGAACAAAGAAGAACTTTATTAGAGGAGGCTGCTGGAATAACCGGTCTTCATTCTAGAAGACATGAAGCAGAGTTAAGACTAAATTCAACAGAAAATAATTTGGAAAGAGTTAAAGATGTATTAAAAACTCAAGATGAGCAACTTGAAATTTTAAAAAAACAATCAAAACAAGCAGAGAGATATAAAAACATACAAAAAGATATTACAAAAGCCAGATCAAAAGTTTTTTATCAAAAATGGCAGATAGAAAAGAGTAAATTAGAAGAAGCAGAAAAAAATTATAAAGAACAAAATAATTTAGTTTCTCAACAAACTTCTGTTGTTTCATCAATAAATATTAAATATGAAGAAATACAACAAACACTTCCAGATTTGAGAGTTGAAGAAAATAAAATTGCATCAGAATTACAACGTAATACAATAAATTTAGATAATCAACAAAAAGAAATAGAAAGAGCAAATTCTGCAGTTGAAGAAATTCAAATTAGAATTGAGCAAATTAAAAATGATTACAACAGAGAACAATTTTTATTTGATGATGCAAAAGATAACTTACTAAGAGTAAAAGATGAAAAATCTAACCTAGAAAAAGAGCAAGGAGATTTATTTAATGATGATAATTTATCAAGTGTAAATGAAAAAACTTCTTCTAAAAATAATAATCCTATAATTGATTATTTAGATTTTGAGGATGGTTATGAAAAAGCTATCGCAAGTGTTTTTTCAGATGAATTAATGGCTTCAATTAATGAAGAGCAATCTTCTTATTGGCGCACCTTAGATATTGGAAACATACCAAAATTTCCTGAAATAATTATACCTTTTTCTGAAATAATTAAGTCACCAGATAACTTAATTAAACGCTTAAAGTATATAGGCCTAATTAAAAATAAAGAAAACGTTCTTGATTTGCAAAAAAATCTTCATCCTGGACAAATATTGGTTAGTGAAAATGGAGAGGTATGGCGATGGGATGGTTTTATTTCAAAAGGAAAACAAAGTTCATCAACAAAAGCAATTTTAGAGCAACTTAAAAATAGACGTCTAAAACAACTTTCTGCTGAAGAAAAACAATGGCAAGATATTATGAATACAGCTCAAAAAAGAATTGATGAATTGAAAGAACGTCAATCAAACCTTTCAAATGAATTAAAAACAATGCAATTGATGCCATCAAATATTTCTTCTGAAAAAACTCGTTTACAAAATCTAATTAATGAAAATAAAATTGTTTATGAAAATATTGCTAAAAAACTTAGGGAAACTGAACAACAAGCAAATGAAGAAAATAAGAAATTAAAATATGAGGAAGTAAAACTAAACGAATTAAGAGAAGAAAAAATTCGAATTGAAGGAATAATTGGAACTTTAAAAGAAACAATAAATCAATTAACCAAACAAGTACGTGAAAGACTAAATATAAGTATGGATAATTTATTTGATCTAGCTGAAATAAATCCTAATAAAGGCCTTGCCTCTTTAGAAGATCTAGAAAAAAGATTAGAACGTTTAATAGTTGAGCAAGAAAAACTGGGTGGTGTAAATCTTTTAGCTGAAAAAGAAGCAACTGAATTAGAAGAAAAAGTTAATGTAATAAAAAAAGATCAAACAGATCTTTTGGCAGCAATATCTAAATTACGTGAAGCAATAGATAAATTAAATACTGAAGGACGTCAAAGACTTCTAGCTTCATACGGAATAGTTAATGAAAATTTTCAAAAACTGTTTGTACAACTTTTTGGAGGAGGAAGAGCATATTTAAAATTTACAGATGAGAGTGATCCTTTACAAGCAGGTTTAGATATTTTTGCTAGTCCTCCAGGCAAAAAATTACAAAATTTAAATTTAATGTCAGGTGGAGAGCAAGCACTTACTGCATTATCTTTATTATTTGCAGTTTTTATGTCAAATCCAGCCCCTATATGTGTTCTTGATGAGGTTGATGCGCCACTTGATGATACTAATGTTGATCGATTCTGTTCTTTGGTTGAAGAAATATCTGCTACATCAATGACAAAATTTCTTATAATTACACATCACAGAATGACAATGGCTAGGGTTAATCGATTATTTGGTGTAACAATGCCAGAAAAAGGAATATCACAATTAGTTTCAGTTGATTTAGAAAAGGCAGTTCAAATTAGAGAAAATGAATAATGATAATGAAAAAGTTGAAAAGCTAAAAGCTAGAATTGACAGCTTAGAAAATACTCAAAAAAAAATCACCAAAAAACAAAAACAAAGTGGGGCTGGCTTTGGTTTCAAAATTAGTACAGAAATAGTAGCTGCATTAGTTGTAGGTGTAGGTTTAGGCCTACTTGTGGATAATTATCTAGGAACAAAACCTTTTGGATTAATTATTTTTTTTATTCTTGGCGCATTTGCTGGATTTTTGAATGTTTATCGTGTAATGCGTCGCATTGAAAAACAAAAATAATTTGATTATCACAAATCATTAAAATGGCAGCAGCAGGAGAAAAACATAGTCCACTTGAGCAGTTTGAAATAACTCCTTATGTTCATCTTAAATTAAATGATGTAGATCTTGCTTTTACTAATTCTTCTTTAGCAATGGTTATTACTGTCGCTGCGATAACACTTTTTTTAACTTTATCAGTTAATACACGCTCAATTATCCCTTCAAGACTTCAGCTAATGTCTGAGATGAGTTATAATTTTATAGCTCAACTTTTAAATGATACTGTTGGAGATCAAGGAAAAAGATATTTTCCAATTGTTTTTACTATTTTTATGTTTGTATTAATTGGAAATATGGTTGGTATGGTGCCATATAGTTTTACATTTACAAGTCATATAATAGTTACTTTTGCTCTTGCGGCAGTAGTTTTTATTGGTGTAACTATTTTAGGTTTTGTTAAACATGGATTTCACTATTTTGCTTTATTAGCACCACCAGGTTTGCCGTGGTATATGCTACCGATTTTAATTCCCATAGAATTAATTTCATATTTATCACGACCTATAAGTTTGTCTGTAAGGCTTTTTGCTAACATGTTAGCAGGTCATACATTACTAAAAGTCTTTGCTGGATTTGTTGTTCCTCTAGGGTTTGCGGGAATTTTGCCGTTTGCCTTTATTGTAGCATTAACTGGTTTAGAAATTTTAATTGCTTTTTTGCAGGCGTATGTATTTGCAATTTTAACTTGTTTATATATTAACGATGCAATTCACTTACATTAATAAGGAGGTTTTATGGAATTAGAAGCAGCTAAAGTTATCGGAGCAGGTTTAGCCGTAATTGGTGTAATTGGCTCGGGTATAGGTATAGGAAATATTTTCTCTTCATTTATTAGCGCAGTTGGAAGAAATCCAGCAGCTAGAAGTGAGGTTTTCACAATGACAATGCTTGGTTTCGCACTTGTAGAAGCGATAGCACTATTTGCACTTGTGATAGCATTAGTTATATTATTTGGTTAGTCATTTTAATTTTTGTTATGCCTCAGCTAAATCCTGAATTTTTTATTTCTCAACTTTTTTGGTTGATACTCTCATTTGTTTTTTTGTTGTTATTTCTATGGAAAATATCGCTACCCCGAATAAGTTCGGTACTTGAAAAAAGAGAAAATAAAATAAATGATGATATTTCTCAAGCAAAACAACTTCAAGCTGAAGCTGAGGAAATTCAAAAAAAAATTGATATTCAATTGCAAAATGCAAAGTCAGAAGCATCTGATCTAATTAAAAATACAACCTTAAGCTTTCATCAACAAACAACTGAAGCATTAAAAAAGCTAGATGATGACTTAAGTAATAAATTAGAAAAATCTACTGAAACAATTGAAAATAATAAAACTAATTCATTACAAGAAATAAATAACAATATGTATGAGATAACTAAATTAATACTTTCTAAAATTTCTAGAATCAACACTGATGAAAAAGAAATTAAAGAAACTGTTGATAATCTCCAAAAAAATTCGATAAATTAAATGTTTTCTGATCCACAATTTTGGGTAGCGGCAGCTTTTATCGTTTTTATCATAGCTGTTTTTAATCCAATTCGTAAAACTCTAAAGACCTCTCTTGATAGTAAAATTACTGAAATAAAAAAAAGCATAGAAGAAGCGGAAAACCTAAAAAATGAAACTCAAGTTACATTGAGCAACATAAAGAAAAGACAAAATGAAGTTCAATTAGAAATCGAAAGTATTCATAAAAATGCTAAAGAAAAAATTAAGAATATAGAAAATGAAGCTCAAGAAAAGTTAAAAGAACAAATAAATAAAAAAGAATTACTAGCTGAGGCAAAAATTAATCAACTTATAAGAGATTCAAACAACTTAATCCAAAAACAAATTAGCGATACAGCTGTAGAAGCAAGTATTGTTATTCTACAAAAAAAATTAGATGAAAAATCAAAACTTAATTTAATAAATGAATCAATTAAGGATCTTGGAGAAGTTTTAAAAAATTAATTTAGAATTTTCTTTCGCTCTTCATCTAGCATAAAGCCCAAAACTATTGATTTGGTATCCTTCCAATTTGAAATTTTTAAAAGAATTTTTTCTACGATTTCTGTTTCTTCAAATTTTTTTGTATCAGAATTTTTGTTAAATTTTGCATTAAAAGAATAGTATTGAATGTCTTTAAGATTTTTATTTGAGTCAATTGTAGCGACATAATAAGGTAAATTAATTTGATTTTGCTCCTCTTGAAGAGGGCTAAGAATAAAGAGTATTGATAAATAAGAACTAAATAAATTATCTACAATTTTACAACCTTTTAAAAATTGGCCATTATTTAGCTCTGCTTGATAAGAAATATTCTCAATATTTAAAGGTTTGGTGTAACTACCAAAATATAATGTATCCTCGTTTGAAAATAAAATTTTTGGACAATCAATCTCCGTAGTTTTTGAACGCGATAATGGATTTGAACTACATCCAATAAGCATTATAAAAACAAAAAAAAGATAAATATTTTTCACTATATGTATTAATTAATATAAATATATAAATATTATATAGACCTTAGATTGAAATGAAGCAATTATGATGATGCAAAAAGTTAATGTTTATTTAGCTGGACCTAGAGGTTTTTGTGCAGGTGTAGATAGGGCAATTCTAATGGTTGAAGAAGCATTAATAAAATATGGAAGCCCTATATATGTAAGGCATGAAATAGTTCATAATAAATATGTTGTTGAAGATCTTAAAAAACAAGGAGCAATATTTATTGATGAATTAGATGAAATTAAAGATTTTTCTAGGCCAGTAATTTTTTCGGCACATGGTGTTCCAAAATCAGTTCCTGAAAATGCTTTAAAACTCAATTTAATTTTTTTTGATGCGACTTGTCCCTTAGTAAGTAAAATCCATAGAGAAGTTGAAAACTTGGAGCGCTTAAATGTTCCTATATTGTTAATTGGTCATCAAAATCATCCAGAAGTAGTTGGAACTATGGGTCAAATTAAATCTGAAATTTATTTAATAGAAAAAAAAGAAGATCTTTCTAAGCTACCATTTGATAATAATAAAAAAATTGCGTATGTCACTCAAACAACTCTATCAGTTGATGATACTCTTTCAATTATTAATGAAATTAAAAAAAAATTTTCAAATGTAATAGAACCTCGAAAAAAAGATATCTGCTATGCTACTACTAATAGGCAAAATGCAGTAAAAAAAATAGCGGCGAAATGTGATATTTTTATTGTTATTGGAGCTAAAAATTCTTCTAATTCTTTGAGATTAGTAGAAGTGGCAAAACAATACGGCGCAAAAAAAAGTATTCTAGTAGAAAATGTAGAAGGTTTTGAACAAAAACAACTTATAAATATTAAAAATATAGGTATAACTGCTAGCGCTTCTGCTCCAGAAATTTTAGTACAAAATTTTATCAAATCTCTTAAAAAGAAATATAAAGTTGAGCTTATGGAACAACAATATATACCTGAAAATATAAATTTTAAAATTCCACAACAACTTAAAACAACAGACTAATCATGGCAGTTTATACCCATATCAGTAAAGATGAAATTGTAGATTTTTTGCAAAATTATAAAATTAAAAAACTCGAGAAATTTGAAGGTATTTTAGAAGGAGTAGAAAATTCTAATTATAAAATTATTACTTCTACGGAAAAATACATTCTAACTATATTTGAAAAAAGAGTTAACTCAAAAGATTTGCCTTTTTTCATTAACTTAAAAAATCATCTTGTATTAAAAAATTTTTATTGTCCAAAGCCTGTCGTTAATAATTTTGGTAAAAGTATAAATTATATAAAAAATAAACCATGCGTTTTAACATCTTATTTAGAAGGAAAAAAATTAGAGGATGTTAACAATGATCACTGTTATCAAGTAGGAAGTTCTCTTTCTTTATTACATCAAAAAACTCAAGATTTTCATGAATTTCGTAAAAATAGTATGGACTATAATCAGTGGAATAAAATTTTTTTAAAATGTAAAAAAGTATCTAATAATAATTTTAATGATTTACTAGATTTAATCAAAAATGAACTTTCGTATCTAAAAAAAAATTGGCCAAAAAGTTTACCTAAGGGCATTGTTCATGCCGATTTATTTAAAGATAATGTTTTTTTTACAAACAATAAAATTTCTGGATTTATAGACTTTTATTTTGCATGTAATGATTACTATGCTTACGATCTTGCAATAACTGCTAATGCTTGGTGTTTTGAAAAAAATAAAAGTTTTAATGAAAAAAAATTTTATAAGTTAATAGAGGGATATCAAAAAAATAAAGATATAACTAAAGAAGAAATCAATTATTTTCAAATTTTATGTAGAGGGGCGGCAGTTCGGATTCTTATAACTCGATTACATGATGAATTATTTAAATCAGAAAATGATTATGTAGAGCCAAAAAATCCGATTGAATTTGCAGATATACTTAAATTCCACCAAAATAATAATATAAAAGATTGTTTATGAATATAATTTCATACACTGATGGTGCATGCTCTGGTAATCCAGGAATAGGAGGATGGGGAGCTGTAATTATTGATGAAAAAAAGAAATTAATTTTTTTAAATGGTGGATCAAAAGAAACTACTAATAATCAAATGGAGTTAACTGCAGTAATAAATGTTTTAAAATATTTCCCAGAAGCACAAAACATAACAATATACACTGATAG
>Ga0111541_10000134_pt1 | contig 22555 bp, 22 predicted proteins | sample Knorr_S7_td_DCM__FD_83039 | JGI IMG/M metagenome (GOLD analysis project Ga0111541, IMG submission 83039) | Marine microbial communities from Southern Atlantic Ocean transect - Knorr_S7_td_DCM_ad_131m_LV_B (version 2) (version 2) | ecosystem: Environmental > Aquatic > Marine > Oceanic | place...
ACCAACAGCAAAGATACTAACACACTGAATGAATGCGTCTTCAGAAGCACGAACGTGGAAGTTTCTCCAGTCATCCTTCCAATATGCGTCACCTTTGGTGTGATATGGAACAGTAGCAAATGCGTCTGCTAATGATGCTTGGTTAAATGTGTTACTGTACTCGTCATATCTGATGAATGCTCTATCGTCTTTCTGTAGAGATACACCAGTGTACTGAGCGATAACCATTGATTTGAAACCAGTGGCTTTCAAACCATTTGCCCAGATACCACAAATACCCCATGTCGAACGAATGGAGCAGTTGAATACGTATGGAGATGCAGATTCAACAGAGTCAACCTCTGCTTTAACTACAGCATTAGAATCTAAACCGTTAGAAGATGTATAAGTTGTGCCACTTATCAAAGATGCACTAGTACCAAGTGCAGCAACAGTTCCTGGTATATTATAGGAGAACTTACGTTGATTAACTAAATCAATCTCAGAAATAGAGAATACACCATTGAGCTGATCATCTAGACCATTGTTCTCAATAGCAACGAACTGGTTCTTAAAGTAACCGTGATTAACTTTACAAGTTACTTCAACATTAATAGTACCTGCTGGTGCAGAGTCTGTGAGTTTAATACTCTCAACAGAACGAATATCAGACAGAGGTCCAACAATTCTAGTCTCCTGAATTCTATCACTGAATTCACCTGGATCATCAATTGTTGGTTGATATTGTGAAAATGCTTTAGCGACTTTCTGGTAGTACAGACCTAATTCTTCTTTGTCTGCATACTCAAAAACAGTCAGTTTATGGTGAGAGAAGTTTGGTACAGCTTTTGCAGACCAATCACCATTTTGATAATAAACTTTACCAATTCCGTCAGTATTGTCATACAATGGTGACGAAGGTTCTAGATCACCATCTCTAATAGTGAACTGCCAGAAGTAGCAACCACCAGTAACATTGAATATAGCAGAGCGAGGTTCTAATCTATCAGCAGGATCAGGAACAAATAATGGAGTAACAGACGTACGACGTAGATCATAACCAACAAGTGAAGAACCACGAGGGATTATGGCTCCACCCTCAGTGTTATTAAACTTGTAAAGACAGTTATTGACATCTCCAATGTCTAAATTGGAATTATCAATCCATTGATTAAGTGCTTGATCAAACGCAAAAGCATCAATTCCATCAGCAGAAGCAAGACCTGGTCTATTATCAATATAGTGTTTACCAGGCATCAACATGATGGTAAACTGGTCAAACCTGTCGTTATCAGGTCCAGGTTGATATGAGAATCTTGCGATCTCTAAAAATGCTCTCTGAATCGATTTAAACGGTCTTATAGGTGAATTACCCCTACAATTAATCTCATCCGTTGCGTTAAAATCGTCAGGTGAGACGTACAAATACTTACCAGTTTTAGAACTAATAAGATTGTCAAGTCTTGTCAATGCCATAATTGCTCAAGCTGAATCTAGTCTGTGCTCGTTTTATTTATACAAGCAAAACCTTGATTACGCTTAGGTTCTAAGGAATTCACATTTGTGTGATTTTAACCCATGCAATTGATGTGATTTGAACCCTATGGCAATAATACCAAATCAGGCAAGTCTCTAAGACCAGCATGAACCAATCTGTGACAATTAGCACAGAGAGGAACACACTTGTCTACTTCTTCCTTCAAATCTGCATATGGACCTGTCCTAACCAGACCTGTAATACTTACAGTCTTTTCACTATTATCTGCATGATGAAGATCCATCACTGGAATAGGATATTGAATATTACAAATGACACAAGGATTTGACTTGGCAGCATCTACCAAGTTCTGTCTGTTCTTCGGACCTCTTTGGTTCACTCTTTTAGTTTTCCCATTCTTTCTAGCCCACTCTCGCTGATATTCTCTATTTTTCTGTTTGTCCTTTATTGGCATGTAACTTTTCCAGAGCTTTTTTTACTTCAGGAGTCTCTTCCCATTCCCATACATTAGTATGCTTAGGATTCTTTTTCTCTTGTGTAAATGTTTTCTTCACAGTATCTCGTAGTTTCATTGTTCAAAGAAATTTAGGTTGATCACACACCTTATACGTGTATCAGTTTGACTGACACCTCTGTGTTTAGTGTTTGATGGGAATTTTACTAATCTATTAGCAACACTTTGTACTTTAGTACCATCCTCAAATTCTGTATAACCATCATTAGTATTAACATAATAAATGGCAGTTGTCATAGTATGAGATGGAATTGCTTTACCACCATTAGTATAAGCCCAATCATAATGAAAATCACTATAATGTCTTTTACTCTTTAAAGGTTCTAAATTACCTTTAACTCTGTGTAAAGCAATAAAGTCAAAATGATTTAATATAGGTAATACAGAATCAAAATATGGAGAAATTTCATTCTGAAATTGTCCATTACATTCTTGAAAGTAAAATGGGTGAACAAACTGATAATTATCAGGATCCTCCTCATTTGGTCCAAAAACTTTATAGTTTAAGTACGTCCAAGGAAGTCCACCACCACCTATAAGAAATTTTTCAAGAATATCATATTCTTGAACAGTTAAAAGATCTTCAATAATTTCCATAATATGAAGGGGGTATCTCACCCCCGATAGGTTATTTGGGTTAGAAGGCTAACCTAACCCCCATCTCACCTTATGGTCTAAACAGCCACGAGGTCACGCTTGGCGACCTTGCTGAATGGACGTGAGAATGCTACGATGTTATTCGCAGCAGGTGTATCTGTTTTTGCAGATATGGGTTGCTTATCCAAGCAGGTTTCAGTCCCGATCCTTATACCCTGTCGAAGCCATGGCATCCCCTCGAATGGAGATGAGGGGAATCGAACCCCTGTCCAGAATGTAGGTGTCGTCACCTATCCTCAAAGAGGATGCCATCAGAGGGATTTGAACCCCCGACCTTGGCTTTACAAAAGCCCTGCACTACCACTGTGCTATGATGGCAATTTATCAAATTTGAAGTGACCCCATTGAGAACCCCAAGTGTCACCCCTATCTAGGACATGATATATGTCCTTATTCAGTATAGCATCAACTGTATATTGTGCATTATCGTGGGATTTGCCGTGCCAATGGTCATCTCTCCACTCGAATATTGTATCATACCCTTCCTTGTATGTCAAACCTGTAGAGTCAAAATTTTGCACAAGAAATTTTTCCCCAATTGGGGTAATCCACATTCGAAATTCCCTGTAGGGATCTGAGTTGTGGAAATATGCTTGGAACCCTTTGATCCAACCATTACCTAAATCCTCATGATTTATAAGTATTCTAGCAAATCTACTAGGATATTGCAACGCTTGTTTTTGATTATCAAATTGACCTATAAGGCACTCACGAAAGGGTATCATCTGGTAATTTTCCAACTAAAGGTACTTCAAACAAGAGAGGATGCATTTCCTCCTCCATCAAATAACTAGAGACCTTTTCAACTTGTTCTAGTGTAAATTCTGGGTTAAGTGCTGCTTCACCCTGATTCCATGGATTCTCTAATTCTTCTTTCTCCAAAGAATCGAATGTAAATGGCATTCCATTTATAAACCACATTCTTACAACCGAAGATCTAGCCTCATCAAAATACAAATAAACGTATTTTGACGCTAAATCATATCCCTTAAATGCCATCACATAGCAGCGTCACGTTACTATTTATCCAACTTTATCGAATTTGTAGATAACATCACTACCCCAAACTACTTTGTCATCTCTCCATCCCTGATCTCTACTCTTATAATAATTACCATCAAATTTAACTAATGATACTACTCTACCACCATTAACAATGCAAGCATCTGTCTTAACTTTGCCAGAATAGTGATCACCAACTTCAAAGAACATCATATCACAACAATAGTTATGATCACCCCAATCAGGTGTCCAATTCTGTACTATGATCGTACCTTGTTGTTCAGATACCTTATGCCACTTAAGTCTGTAGTGTTTTTCCTCACCCAGATATTCATACCATTGTTTTGATTCAAATTGATGGTCACCGATACGTTTCCACCGCAATTTGACATGAGACCACACGGCAGGGTTTCTACATGCTTGATTCCAATTATCATAGAATCCTTCTAGTTTATCGCAAAAATCGTCTAACATAAAAAAAGGAGGGGTTTCCCCCTCCATTATAACACATTTAATTGATTAGTCAATTAGAATGTGAACTTAGCACCTAGCTTAGCACCCCAATCAATGATTGTGTCGCCGTCTGTATCTTCACCATTAGAAGCACCAGAAACCTCACCGTAAAGAGCAAGATCTTCGTTTACTGGAACAGAAGCACCGATTTTACCAGAAAGTTCTGTTTCAGTGTCATCAGTAGACTCAGAATGGTTAAGTGAAGGACCACCTTGTACATAGTAAGCGATGTTACCAGTAGCACCTGTTACTCCCTCATATCCGATATGGATATCAGTAGCAGCAGAAGAATAGTCTCCATCAGGATAAGACAAGTTTGACTCAACATTCACGTATGGACCAGCAAAAGCTGCACCAGCGAGAAGGAATGGAGATGCTGCAACAGCAGCGATTGTTGATTTAATAGACATGTTTGTATTGTAGTGTCTCGCAAGGATACTAAAAGACCCTGCGGATGAAAATTCCCCCGACATGGGGAACGTTAGTACATCAGCACAGGGTACGATAGTTTCGGGCCTGATTTTGTTGTATAGTTATTTATAACATAAACTTATATAAATGTCAACCCCTTGTGACAGTTTTAATTGAGTTTGATGACAGTTCCCTTGATTACTACGTTTTGACCACCACCTGCTTCAATGTTGACTGCTCCAGCAGTCGTTTTGAGATCAAGACCCAACTTAGAAGTGTATGTACCCTTCGCACCTGCATCTATATCAACATTAGCACCTGCTTTAACATCAACAATACCAGTGTCTATCACTACTTTACCGATCAATGGTGTGCTAGACTTGATAGTAGTACCCAATGCTGAGTTTACAGTAATCATTCCTGGTTTAATACCATCAAAGGATGGGCAAACCGCACTACCTGTAGCCATGAGGTGCAGACTACCAGCAAGAGTGCCAAACTTTATATCTCCAACAGCAGCATTGATACCAATAGAAGTTTTCTTGTCTATAATGAATGGACTGGTTGAAACACCCTTAACATCTAACCTGTAAGCACCCATGATCTGATGCTTGACATCACCCATATACTTGATACTCTGGTGACCTGGTGAAATTAATGCCTTAGTTCCTCTAGGATCGTAGTTAAGTTCAGTACTCTCAGAAGATACAACCATCTTCTGACCTATAACATACTCCTCTTTATTAGCAGCAATTTGTGTTATAGATCCTGCTTGCATTGTAATAGGACCACCACCTTGTGGTCCTGCTTGCAATTTAATACCGTTGTGTCCAATTAAAGATAATAGACCTGACGCTTCGATAGTGATGTTAACAGCATCAATTCTCTTATCAGCTTTGATGTCTTCATTGTCATCACCATATAATACTGTTGTTCTTGCTACTCCACCAGTAGAACTTTCATTCTCTGTCTCAATAGCAGAGGACTTATTTGCCATTGCTTCAACAACAATAGGTCCACCATGCTTCTCTAACGTACCACCAGTGGTGTTTACCATAAACCTACCACCACAGGGGTTGTCCTTACCACCTGGACCAGAGACATAAACAAAATCACCAGACTGTGTGATAGTAAATCCGTGACCTGTTAGTTTATTCCTAGCATCTAAGTCACCACCATCAGTTCTCAGAACATACTCTTTGTTCTGAAATATAACAGTGACCTGTCTGCTGATAGTAACGTCCTGTTCCTCAGCTTGCCCTGCTTTAATCTGTTTTTTACGAAGTTCTTCGTTTCTGTTTATTTCTGCTAAAGCCATTAGGGACAATCAATATAAGAACCAGTACCAATTTTAGCAGATCCAACCTTGACAAGTGCTTCGGTACTTAAGCAACTGAATGAAGGGATCCACCTTGCACCATATCCACCACCACCTATGATTTGTACTCGTGGGTACTTAGTGAATGTCAACTCTCTATTCTTAATTCTAACACTAACTACCATACCATCCTCAACTATAGCTTCTGCAACAGATGAATCTCCATCAACATATACTCTAGGAGCACTGGTGTATCCTATGCCAGGTGCTAACATTGTAAAACTATCAATGATACAACGTTTCTGCTCTGTGTCTGGTGAATTAAGTTTATATCCAAAACCAGGATTTGTCACCCTAATCTCTGAAACCTTACTATTCTTATCAAGTAAAGCAATTCCAACAGCACCATACCCCTGACCTGTTATAAGAACAGCAGGTGGTTCTGTATATGCAGTACCAGGATTCTGTATAGGAACTTGTATGATGCCTCCTCCTGGATCAGTTATAGGTGATCCTGCTATGGGTTTAGTAGCCTTTGTATAAACATTAGTCTTATCAATATCTACAGACTCATCCAACTCTTTCAATAAATCTTCTCTACCAAAATCTTCTAGTTGAGATGTAATCACAACACTAGCAGTAGCATTCGTACCATTAATAGAGAATGTAAGTACCTCTGCATCCTCCATGTTACCATCTTCTTCGATGCCAACTACAACTAGAGCAGCATTATTTTCAATAACAAACTGACCTACAAGATTACCACCAACGATATCTGAATTAGTGATACCCACTCCAAATAACTGATACTGTAGTATAGTACCATTATTGACATTAGTAGTCTCAATAGTATATGTTACAAACTCACCCTCTTTAACAGAAGTTTTATTAGGTGTCACTTCATAAGTTGGTCCATCAGGTGTTGACTCAGGAGTATCACTGTCATTATCATTTGCTAATGAATCAAAATTCTCTGGGAAAACATAATTGTTAGGATCACTAGGATCTCTTGATGGTGTAGGTGGTATGTCATCAAGATCCACATCTGAATCACTAGATCCTATCTTAGATTTCTTGATAACACATCTAGCAAGACTCTTAGTGAATGACCTAGTAACTGTACCAGGAGTTCCTGGTTTCAATGATATAAAGAAATCTTCTGATTGTTCTATCTCATCAGAATAAATTGTTCTTACTTCAATAGTCTTCACAGTTTCTCCTGGTGAGAAACCTAGTGTACCAGATCCTTCTTGAAAATCACTAGTATATTGTGCTGTACCTTCTATAGTTCTCCAGAAGACACTAGAAGAAATATCAGTCTTACCAGTTCTAGTAACATCAAACTTTGCTATGTCACCTTCCTTAACAGTTATGTCATTAATATTGTACGTTATCCTATCCTCTAGTCCTTCTGTTTTCTGTCTACCACCAACGAAGGTAACTTCAGTACCTTTTAGTTTAACACCCTCGTATGCCTCCTCACAGGTGTAAGTAGCCCAATCCTCTCCAGTGATACCATCCCAAGGATCTTGCAGACTATCAAGTAGGTCATCTAAGAAATTCTTTCTCTTATCTGTTTCACACTTAGTAGATACAGATGTGACCTTATTACATCTGCTATCTGGTCCTTCACATGTGATGCCGAGTAGATTCAATACATAATTGATTGCTTCACCAATCATATTCAATGGACCTGCTATAGCACCTAGTATAGATTGTAGGGGACCAAGAATACTTGATAGCAAATCTTCCATTAAGGACTGAATCTTATTAAGGATTCCACCAACCATTTTATCTACTTGACATGCAGCAGCCTTGTAGATGTCAAACAAATAACCAAAGATAAGATCTTCTAAGAACTTCTCTAAACGGAGTCCAAGATCTGCCATAGAACAACCAAGTTGTTTTAGCATTTCATTGAACCACTTTGTCACTGGAGTCAGAGCATTACCAGTTTCATCAGGACGTAGTATAGCTTTAACAAGATCATCAACTGCTCTTTTAATTTTCTCTACTACGAATCCCTTGACCTTAGCAATGAACTTTTTAACAATATAGATTGCTTTGTTTACATACTTCCTACCAATGTCAACATAATCATAAATCTGACCAGTCCACTGGTTAACAACGTAAGTTCCTAACTGACCATTATGCTGCTGAGTATCACGAAGCATCTCACTCAAAAGACGAGTGAACTGTCCGTTCATTTCACCAGTACATTTATCAGCAACCTCTACTGTCCAGTTAATACCTGCTCTATTAGATTCGGATGCATCTGCAAACTTTGCTAGAGTTAGATTATTAACACCATTAGTAATACCTTCAGACTTTTCACCATCTAAAGGAACACCTGCTTTGACAGGATCCACCTCAACTGGTGGTTTTGGGTCTTGATCTAACTGTTTGATATCTTCAGAAACAAACGTCTGAAGACCTTTACAACCTTCACCAGGATTAGGATCTTCTATTGGTGGAGCTCCAGAGTTAGCAACCTGTCCAATAGATCCCATGATAACAGGTTGTTGCTCATAATGATCCAAGAAGAACCCAACAACCCAATCACCTGGCTCTAACTGTGGCGTTGCTGAACGCACAGCACCAGATGAATATGGCGTAGTCACAGGCATCATAGTGATTGCCCATGGAAGATCTTTGCTTTCTACAGCATTACAGGATCTAGGATGATGTCCTATAATCCTGACTTTATACCTACCAGAACGCTTTGGATCTTTATTCTCCTTACCATCCTCAGAATGCATAGGCGACTCAATCTGTCCGATCCACCAGGCAAAGCCATCGGAACCGATTTGGTTCATCGGATATAATTGATTAAGTCCTTGCATATCTAATCGTCATAAATCAAGCACTCAGGCTCGTCTGGGTTCTGGTCACAAAAGAGTTCAATGCAGTTAGGATCATGGTGATCACCTGCAACAATCTCGTCATGATGATGCTCCTCATACTCGATCAAGTCATGAAGTTCTGCTTCAGTATGTCTACGAGTTTGGGGTGAGATAGTTGGATCATCCAAAATCTCCTTATCTTTTTTAATGTGTTGTTCTATGGTTTCCATATGAATTTACCTATTTGACTAGTGTCTCCTCATGACCTGTACAGTCACGAATGAGTTCCAAAACAGTATAGACGTTCATGGTAGTTCTGTCAAATTGATGATTGAGTTTGCTGATCAAGTAGACACCACTGTGTTCAGGATCGAACGATCCGAGTTTTTCCTTGTCTTTTTCAGGAACTTGGTTGGGTATCTTAACCTCGATCTTTTGCCCTGCCCTTAGATCCAAATTACCAGTTACAGATATAGCTAATTGCTGATTGAACATTATCCCTGCACGAGAGATAGATTGTACCAAATACTGCTTCTGGTTATCCGTTATTTCACTAGGTTCATCACTATTATCTTTGGACTCATTTGACGCTACCTCTGTACCGTTGTACCAATATTCATGATTAACTACGGTAGAGAATCGTCTAGTGGGAAACTGGGATAGATCTTTTTGCCCTTGAGGTAACTTGGTTAAGGGACCTAAGTGGGCCATTTGATTCCAGTTGTCACTTAATTTATAGATGTATTCATCATAAACACCTGTATTTATGTCAAAAAACGAACATTGTGCCGAAAAAGCACCTTCTCTCATTTTCTTTAGTATATCCAGTTCAGACCTAAAGGTAACCTCCTGTATCTTTCGATCATTAGGAACCCCACCACTAACCATCGCTGGTGCATACTCATAAGATGCTACAATACCAACACCACCAAATTTCTTGGGATCATCTGAAGCAAGAGAATCTATACTTTTAAAGTTAAATCCATCACGATCTTCCCAGAAAAAATATCCAGCAGTACCTTTTAGAATTTTTGCATTATCTGCTACATCAGAACTATGATTTGATATAGTACCACCATCACCACTAATCTTAGAAGACGCAGGCTTACCAGTACCACCACCAAGTGACTCTTTAGAAATTGCTTTAGTCTGCAACTCTCTAATAACTGTGAAGGGTTTCTTACCAGAAGGGAATATCTTCATCAAATTAACACTTTCATCAGTCTTAACCATAGATTCAGGTACATTGAGATACTTCATTAATACTTCTTTAACAATAGCATCTGCTTTACCAACAATAGGTTTGTTTACTGTGACACCTTCATTAGTTAATCCTTGATCACCTATCAATCCTAAAGTATAACCCTGACCATTTGAAGTTGAAACTCTGTTACCTATCTTCCAAACACGAAAATCAAATTGATGATCATCACCCTTATAGTCTTTTACTTCTATAACAACTTTCTCAAACCCCTGAATAGGCATGTACGCAGGAAGGTTTGCTGCTTTGTCTAATACAACTAAAGTAGCAGATATTGATGGAGAAAATATGTCCTCAAAATACTGGAATCCCATTATGGTATTAGTCAAGATGGTATAAGGTTCTCCCATCTCTTGACCAACTCTCCATATAGAGATATTTTTTATTGTAAACTGTTCTGCTCTTTTTATCATTACTTGAATGCTGAATAAACAAATTGATACTCTTCGACCTGAGAATCACCTACATTATCAATATGTGATGTTGGTTCATCTCTTGAATTAACTTCGTTACTTACTGCACTCATGTTAACTATATTTGGATCAACACCAGTTCTAGTTCCAAGTTTATTTAATGATTGTTCTTTAGATTCCAGATCAACAATAGCAGACTTCTCTCCTACCATTTGTGGTGGAGCCCACTCTGGTCTCTCACCAGTAAATCTAGGATCATTATAGTATGCATTTGGACCATGCATCTGATCATATTGAGCAGTTGGTTCTGGGAATATAAAATCAGTAAGGAAACTTGCAATACCAAGTGCTTTTGATCCAAGTTTCATACCACCCTGAAGTAATGGTGACAACTTACTCATCATACCCATACCCCTACCTGTTGCTGGTGATGTCATCATCTGCCTAACCATATTAGCAGTTGCACTATTAGGATATTTTCCACCTAACAATCTCTGAGCTAAATTCAATCCCTTAGTTGCTTGCTTAGGTTTAACAGCAACCTCTGGTGATAAACCTAGATTTTTCAACCAACCAGGCAATCTAAGACCAGCACCTCTAGGTTGTAGTACATTTAATACCTTACCTTTATTACTCATCATATTACCAAAACCAGTGTTAGGAAGACCCTTAACACTAAAAGGATTTAGACCAGTAGCACCAGGTCTAGCATACTGAGCAGCATTCCAGAAATCTGGTGTTAAGAATGACTTACCCTTACCAGCCCAACTCAGAGCATTACTAGGTTTAAATCCACCAGAGAATATACTACCTGCTCTAGCATTACTGGTTCCATGATATAAGTTCTGTAGATTAGGAGCACCACTTAAACCTGGTCCACCATATCCATACTTGTCACCACCCTGTCCTTCTTCCCTTTCATCTGCTCTGGTATCCTTTCTAAACAGTCCAAATATATCCCACCAAGCACGTCTATTCTGCTGTTGCTGTGACTTGAATAACTCTTGGTACTTTGTCTCAGATTGTACTGATTTAGTTTCTAATAGATTATTAACCTTACCACTAATATTATCCTTAACACTAAATGCTTGAGCAACAGGAGCAATCACACCTTTATAAGATGTTTTCATTCCAGTGAATCCTGGTGTTGCATTAACTGCATTACCAGTAGCAGCCATTATTCCTAATGAAGCAACCTCAAATGGTAACTTCATAGCATCAATAAGACTTTCTGCTGCTAACTTAGGTGTCTCTATATCATCAACTGGAGACTTCGTTATATTTCCAGCATGCTCAGATGGATTCTGAGCAAAGAAATTCATTGCTGGTGGTCTTACTGTTGGTGGAGTTACTCCTGTTCCAGTCTCATACTGTTTACGAGTTACACCATCAACAGCACTTGGTTGTCCTTGTGTATAATTGTTATCTAATGGTGTGATCATCTCATCACCATGTAACCTGACTAGGTATCCACTATCAGGACCAGAAACTATACCACCCTGTTCAAAGTTAGGGAAATCAACTCCACCAAAATCTTCTGTCTCACCAATAGGATCTAGAGTATCTTCAAGTTCATTCTCCTTTCGTACTGCTGTAGGGTTCTCACCTATATCAACATACCTATCAGTGGATGCTACCTTATCTCTATCATCTAACTTTGCTACAACTTCTGATGTCTCTGCTTTATCAGCTTGCAGTTTAGCAAGTGCCATCTGCTGATTTAATATATTAGCAATAGCATCTAACTTATCAGCTACAGTATCATTACTGTACTTTAATCCTTCAGCAATAGCAATATTACTCTGCTTGGCAGACTGAATATCACTTTCAATATTAGCCTGTTTCTGATTGATAGAAGAAACTGTCTTGTTTAACGACTGAGCAATAGCAGCAAAGAATGTACCGAGTTTCTCATCTTTAACTTGAACAGGTGCTTTCTTTTTAGCACCAAGACCATATGTCTGAGGAACAGACCCTACTAATGGTGTTTGTGGTTGTACTTGCTCACTTCTAGGTGCTCCAACACCCACCCATGGAAACGGTTGTCCCACCAACCGATTCATTACTTGAGCATTGTTTGGTTTAAATGGTCCTACTGGACTGGCAAAAGGTGTACTCTGTCCTTTAGCAAAATAATCTGGATACTTATTACCAAAACTACCTCTCCTAAGAAACTTAGGAGTCATCATATATTTCAATGCTTGAGCAGTAAACTCACCCCTACGAAGTCCTAAAGTATCTTTATCAAGTCGATTGGTCTCTGCACCTCGCATAGCACGAGCATGTTCAACCTTACCCATACTAGCAGCCTGAAACAGCATACCTGCTATTGATGAAGAGATATCTCCTGAAAATGTAGAACTATACCTTGCCATACTATCCTGCTAGTTTTGCCATTTTAAATACTGATGGAGTCAATCCAGAAGTCTTGACATATGTGTCTGTACCTTTTGTGGCGAGATTTTGCTGCTGCACAATGTTATTTAACACAACTATCACTCCAGATTGATTTTTATCTGTCATATCTTCAAAGGCATTACTACCTTCTTCCAACTTATTATTCTGTGCTAACCTATCAAATATTGGCATAACATCAGGCATTCCTTTTGCTTGTGGTTGTAAATGCTCAAACTTTTTCAAGTGAGGTGATACATCCCCATCAACAGGTTGATTCTTTAATAGTTGTAATATAGGTGTAGATCGTTTTTCTTTAACATCACCCATCCAGTCGGATTCTACTCCAGGTCTGTTATCTGGATCTGAAAACTGAAGTTGTCTTGCTGCTTCTTCAAAGTCACCTTTCTCTAATGCTTTACCCATCGCTGGAAATTCATCTAAGAAATACGGACCCATATTAAATACCAGATCTATCAATGCTGCTTTCTGTCTTTCAGTAGCTAAATCATAACCAGGAAGTTTCTCTGCCATTGACTTATGATAATCATAATCGTCGTTAAACAATTCTTCTGCTCTCTCAGCTGTAATCACATCACCTTCTTTTAAAGCTTGAATGTCTGCTGGAGAACTAGCATCAATTTTATGCCCATAACCAACTGTCAAATTACCTTTTTCATCATAATATGCATCTAATCTTCTGCCCTCATGTGATTTAATCATTTCTTTAGTAAAAGCATCACCATCTAAAGGACCAAGTATATTATTACCTCTTGGAGCTACACCAGCAGAACCCATTAATATATCAATAATAGATTTACCATTGTGATATGCTGCTGTACTATCAGGTTCAAAGAAGTCAACACTAGTATGCCATCCAGACATCCTACCAGCACCATTAGGTTGATATTCAGGTGTGCCAGATGGAGCACTTACAAAACCTACTTTACCAAGATAGTCACCACCTTTAATCTTCTGACCAACACTAACAGCAATTCCACCATCAGGGAAGTGTGCATATAAAGCATCAAACTGTCTACCATTAGAAGGATCTGTACTTCTAACAATTACAACATTACCATATCCTTTGCTTTGAAAACCTGTCTTTACAACTTCACCATCAAACAATGCAAAATTCTTAGTCTTGTCACCATAACTAAAATCAATTCCTGGTTCACCAGATTCATCTCTACCCTGTCCAGGACCAAAAGTTATTCTTTTAGGATCCTTTCCTACTAATGCTTGATTTGCACTAACATTAGGTCCACCACTTCCACCTTGCCCCCAAGTCCATGGTTTCCACCACCTAGCTTTCTTTCTTTTGTCTGTATCCTCTTCATTTGGTGTAGTTCTAGCAATCTCTGCCTCCATCCAAGCAGCGAGTCCCATATCTTGTTGCACAACAGAAGTATCCATAGTTTTTGATTTCACAGGTCCAGTCTTGATTCCACTATTATAAGATATATTTTTAACAGCAAACGGTAAAGTAGACACTTTATTATGAATTTCCCTAGAAACACCAAGATCATTCGCCATGTGCATTGCACTAGAGACTAAAGTATCACCAATATTCTTAATATGACTTGTAGTAATACCACTATTAGGATCCACCGCCATAAGTCTCTCAGTACCATGTAACTTAGCAAGACCCTTCGTAGTTAATCCTTTAGTACCACCTTCATAATCAAAACCATATCCCTGATTTCTTTGAGCAGGTGGAGGTGGTAATCCAAGTGGGTTAATTCCAATATCCCTACCAATATCAATAGCAGTAACACCCCATCCAACTACAGGTACTGCACTAAGGAGTGATAATGCAGCACCAGTCATATCACCCTGTGATGCTCTATATGCTGCTTCACCTAATGCTATAGTAGTACCTATACCTGGTATTAGTTTAGTACCTTTAAGAAACGCCTTAGATGCTTTCAATGTTTTTTGTATTTTTGCTGCTCCCTTCATCAAACCCTTTTTATACCAAGGCTGTTTGACACCTCTTCTAGAAATTGCTGTTAAAGGTTTTCTATAAGGCTTGAGACCTACTTGAGGTGCTATTGTACTAACACCTTTCATTGCACGTATAGTTTTTGGATCAACCAAACCCTTATTAACTAACTCCTGTAGTGCAGAAGAATGGACAGCATCTTTAACTATTTCTTTTGTAATAACTCTTGAAGTTTTTTTAGTAAGTGCATTAGTAGCTTTTCTTGTACTAACTTTCTCAGCAGCATCAAGTTCAAACTGACGCATCGTCTTTTCGACATTTTCACTTGCATCTGGAAACCCCATGTCATCCAACATAGAGGTAGTTTCAGACAATAATTCTACTGTTACCTTATCAAGTAAAGGTTTAACATATTTTTTTGTAAGTTTTCTTTCTGTTGCTCCAAATAATTTTCCAGCATCTTTCCATTGATACCCATGCTGTCTAGCAAAGTTTCTCGCAATCTTTGTAATAGCATTCTCAGATGCTTTTTCAGCAATAGGAGTACCAACCCTTTTTACTTTACTGCCAATGGATTTTAAACCCAATTTGTCAGCAATATTATTCCATAGTTTTTTACCTATAAAATCAGATAAACCTCCAAATATTGCTCCACCCATATCACCAGTGGGCAATCCCATATACCTTCTGGTACTAGCTAAATTTCTTTCTTTCTCTAACTCATTCTCTTTACGAGCTACTTGTGCTCTATCTTTAAGAACATTTTGGAAGTTATACTGTTCATTGTATAACTTCAATAATTGATCGAGTTTACCTGCAACAACTTCATTGTGATCGATCATCAGATCGACACTACCTTGCTGAACCCTTCTTACATCAGATAAAATATTGACACTCTTAGATATTCTCTGATCTACTTGTGTTAACTTTGAATCTATACCAACACCAAAGACACGAGTAACATACTCTCTTAGTTTTTCATCTTTGACTGGTAGAGAGTCATCATCTTTTTTTAAAAGGTCATCAACAGCACGATCAACTGCCTCACTAGACTTTTTTACGTCTTCATTTTCCTTCCTTTCTGTTCTAGGAAAATTTGCAGCAAACCTACGTGCTTTTGACGATGCCCTGTCAGTTTGTGCAGCAGATCTATTGGTATCAAAAATACCAATAGTTCTTGAAAATAAGTCACCACCAAACTCGCTTTGGAGTGCCTTAGCAAATATATTACCACTATTTGCAACATTAAGACCAGCTTGTCTATCTTTCTCCTGTGCGTCTGATTCTGCTCTAGCCATACCAGCAGCAGACATTATCTTACCTGCAAACCAGGAAGATGTGTCACCACTATATGTTGCAGAATACCTAGCCATTCGACGCTCGTTCTTGTTGTTGCTTTTGTTTTACTTCTTCTAGATATTGCATTAAAAACGCTACATATACTTCACGTTCCCAAGGCATCCAGTTTTCTACTTCGGTCAAGCTATATTTATGGTACTGCATCAACGCAAATTCATTCTATAGTACCCCTCCAGGTTATTGTGGAAGAGTGCTATACGAAAAAACTCTGTAGACCCTCCAAAGTATATTCAGAATCCTTTCCAGTGTTAGGGTTTTTCACTGTAAATTGATGACGTAACTTAGGTGACGTTTGATAAAATTCCTGAATTGCTTCGAACTGTTTACTAGTCAAACCATCAACAAATGTGCGGAATTCCTTCTTTGTAGTGGTAGTTGAGTCAAATACCTCTTCACCGTCATATATCTGATCTATACTTTCAGCGATTAATTCAAAAACTTCCTCTGTATCCAAATCTTTCTGTAAAAAGTCCAATTCGATGAATCTCTGCATACTTGGATATTTCATCACAAGACCCATTTCGTCAGTTAACTCAATTTTGGTAGAATGACCCTCTGGCTTGAAAACTTCAATATCATCAATATTGATAATTGCTTCTGCTTTTGTTTCATTGTCATCAAGACATGTCACAGTCAAAGTGATGGTTTCTCCAATAGAAGCACCACGAATCCTCAAAAACAGATATTCCAAATCAAACAAAGGTAGTTGATCCACCTTAATTCTCGAAATAACGCAATTTTTGATTAAATCCTTAACAGCAGATGTAATCTGCTTTTCATCTTCTGACTCTAAAGCCAATAAAAGTACTTTTTCCTCTTTTACCAAAAATGGTCGATATTTGACTGTTTTGCCATTTGAAGGTAATTCTAATTCATAGGTGGGATACCCAAGTTTCGGTAATGCCATAAAAACTAATTCAAGTCGTATATTTATATATGCGACTTTTTCAGAGAAAAATGTGCGGAGATTTTTTTCCCGATTTCATGGAATCGAAAATTCGAATTTGCTACACTGTCGTGGGGAAATTGTCAGCAAAATCAGAGTTGAATAGAGTTTTGTCTCTCACCAACGGTGTAGTGTCCTTGTTGTAAATAATTGAATGTCTTACGTAATGGAAGTTTACATTGACTCTAGTAACCTGAGACGATCCATATGACAAAGGAACTGCATCAATAGCATATGGGTAAGAATTTTCAAGAATATATGTGATTGTAGGTCTATCATATCCTGGACCTTGTTCAACCTTAGTAATCCAAGTAGTAGAAGTATATTCTGCTGGAAATTTCAACCTATTAACTCTTTGTCGATCAGGAAGTTTCCCTGAAGTCATATTTTCTGGAGTTCCCAAACCTTTCTTATAGGTACTTGTTGAATTAAATATATCATCATACCACTGCTGAAAAAACTTCAACTGAGTTAACTGAGCGTCACAAAGAAATCCTAATGATATATCAGTAAACAATCTAGTATGTGGATACTGGTATGGACCTTCACCAGTATATCTACCTGCTATTTGTGCCGTAGCTGCTTGAACATTAGGCAACTGTGCTTCGTCACAAAACAAAGTTATTGCTTCATCACTACCACCCTTCCTGCCAAATTTTACAAGATAAGACGTAGTTAGGGACATTCCCCTTCCTACTCCAATCTTCGCCATTAAGTTCTTAATACTCGACACACTAAATAAAAACGTGAGATCTATATTATATATGGCTAAAACTGGATTGTATAAACCCAAGAACCCTAAAAAGTACAAAGGGAACCCCACTACAATCGTGTACAGATCTTCATGGGAATTACATTTCATGAAGTTTTGTGATAGAACTAACTCTATAATAGAGTGGGGTAGTGAAGAAGTGATCATACCATACCGTTCACCTATTGATGGTAAACCACATAGGTACTATCCTGATTTTTATATAAAAGTCATGAAGAAGGACAGAAGTTATGGTAAGTACATCATAGAGATCAAACCAAAGAAGCAAACAAAACCGCCTTATGGTAAAGACAAAAGAACATCTGCTTACAAGAGAGCTGCTCTAACATTTGCAAAGAACCGTGCTAAATGGGATGCTGCCGAAGACTGGTGTGATGATAGGCAGATGGGTTTCTTAATATTAACTGAAGACAACCTAGGAGTGTAGGAGTATGAACAATGGCACAAGGATTTGGAGAAATACAACGTAATACTATAAAAAATAGTTCTGGTTATCAAACTATTTTTGAAAAAATAACAGAAGCAACTGGAGGTGAGACTCAAACTTATACTTGGTATAAGAATGCTGTACGTAAAGAAGTAAATAGATTCAAGGAAGATAAAGGTAAGTTCCATAGAGATGAAAGATATGATTCTCTCGACGCTGATAGTGAGCAAGATGAAAATGTATTGAGAAGGTATGCAGTGCAAGGTCACATGTACCTCTTCGAATACAAAGCACAGTCTAAATATCTACCATATTGGGACAAGTTTCCGCTTGTTTACTGTATTAAATCTGACCAAAAAGAATTCTTTGGGGCTAACCTACACTATATGACACCTAAGAAAAGGATACTTGCTGTCAGAGATCTAATGAAAGGTAGAATCAACCTACCTAAGGCTTGCTTCCATAAATATCTTAAGTCTAATATAGATGGTCTTTTATTAGATCTATCTTCAGAAGAATGGGATACAGCAATCCTACTTCCAGTTGAAGATTTTGTTATTACTCGGAAAGATTCTGAATTTAATTTTAGAAAAGAAGAGGTGTGGAGTGAAACCAACGAAAACTTCTACGATAGAATAAAAGCACGTAGAGTAGTTAGAGGTTATGGAACCCAAGAATCAGTAGCAATGGCACGTTAATGGCATCAATAGAAACAAGAACGTTTGTAACAAACGACAAAGAAGAGTTACCAGCAGGTACTGTCAATGTCTGGACTGATGTTTCAGGTAATACTGAATCAAGTGCTAGTAGATTGGATTACTATTACAATCCAAGAAATGATACCTATTATAGAGGTAAACTTATACCTCCAATGGAATGGTCGTATACATTAGCAACGCAAGCTGAAATTAATATGCTTCAAGCTAAACCTGAAGTATTCAAAACAATTACTCAGTTAAAAGCACAAGATGATTTTCAGAGTGACCTTAGTGAAGAACAAAAGGTAAAAGATTCTCTAAATGTAGGTGATGGTTCATACAATAAGTCACCATACTTACAGATGATGAACGCTAAACAACCCATTTCAATTAAAACAATGGGTGATGCAGTTGGTGGTGAAGGATCACTAAGGTATCCTATGAATGCTGCCATGGATGAAGACTCTGACTATGTACTCTTTGAATTTGGTCAATACAAACCTCCATTCCTTAATGCAGCTGATAAACAAGGTGTTCCATCATCAGGAAAGGATACAGTTACAAGAACTATATCCGACAGATACTACAGTTATAATAGGAGTGCAGCTGTTGACTTCACACCCCTAAAAGGTAAAGGTTACAGACCTATCATGCTATACATGCCTCAAGATGTTGCAACTGAATACAAATCATCATGGCAAGGAAAAGCATTCAGTAATGCAGGTAGGTCTGTGATCGGTGGTGCAAATGGAAAACTAAATGCATTAAAAGACTACAATGTAACTGATGGTGTGAGAAGTACCTTCGCTGCTTTGTTCAAAGCTGGTATCAATGCTGTTCCTGGTGTTGCTGGTAACCTATCTTTGAATGACATCACAAGTTCTACGAGAGGTATCATACTAAACCCAAACGTAGAAGTTCTATTCGATCAACCAGATCTAAGAGAGTTTGGATTAAAGTTTAAGATGACTCCACATGATGAGAAAGAAGCACAAACTATCAGATCAATCTGTAGAACATTTCAAAGAGCATCACTACCAGGTTTTGGTGATGTAAATTCAAAAGACTGGATCGCAGACAAAGGTAGGACTGAAGACAAAGCTAAAGCAAGTGTTGGTTCTGGAAACTTTATAAGTGTACCTCACATGTGTAGAGTATCTTTTATGAAAGGAGGTAACCAACATCCATACCTAACACAGTATAAAACATGTGCTATAAGTAGAGTTGGAGTTAACTATACACCTGATGGAAGTTACGCAACATACAGAGATGGATCTCCTGTTGCTACAGAACTATCATTAGAATTCTTAGAAACAAAACTCGTCTTCAGAGACGACATTACAAACGACGGACCTAGCCTATAATGTTATTCGAACTACTACCAGACATAGAATATGCTCAGAGTCCTATCAGTTATCCTTTCTCTGAGTCTGACTATGTTATTGCAAAAAATTTCTTCAGAGGATTTGAGATAGATGAAAACATATTTGATTATGCAGTTTACTTTGACAAGTATGTTATTCAGACAGGTGAAAGGTTAGATACTATAGCAAATAAATTCTACGGTGATCCAACATATGATTGGGTGTTAGCAATAACAAATAACCTAGTCAATCCTGGATATGATTTGCCAATGGATGATAATGCTCTAAGAATTTACATTGAAGATTTGTATGGTGATGAAGCATACAGTGGCATCCATCACTATGAAACAACAGAGTATAAAAATATCAATGGTGATGTCCTACAACCTGCTGGTCTTGTAGTAGATCTAAAGTTCCATCAATCAATGCACGACTTTAATAATGGAAGTAGTCTTGTTACTATACCTGGTTCCACAATATCAAAAGTAGTAACACACTTTGATTATGAACAACAAAGAAATGAAAAGCACAGAGAAATATATCTACTCAAACCAAACTTACTAGAAGTATTTGTAAGCAGTTTTAAAAGGTCTAACAAATACTCTGAGTCAACTGACTACATAAGTACAAGACTAAAGAAAACAAGTTCAACTATATGATATTCTGGATTGGATTTTTTGTGATGGTATTTAATGAAGGGTTCGTTATCATGCGACACCAGTCTAAATTCTTTGCACAATTAAGAGACGAACTCATCAAAGATTTTGGTGATGGATGGAAGAAGTTTCATTCAACAATGGATTGGGTCTGGCTTGGTGGAGTTATTCTAGGACTCATACTAGCAGGGAACCAAAGACTTACTGACATCGTTGCCCTTGTAACATTCTGGGGTTGCGTTCTGTTCTTTGTTTACATACCTAAGTGGGTAGGGTAGCGACTTTTAGACAAAAAAATACCCCGAAAATTTTTCGGGGTTTTATGTAATTGAAAATTCAATTTTGGTTAAAGGTTTCCGTCGTTGTAATCAGGTGCTGGAGGTTGTGACACAGGATGTAAAACAACATGACCTTCGTACTGAACTGGTGGTTCACAACAGTCAGCTTCTTTATGTGCATGCTCTAGTAGATGCTCAACCTTTGCATTAAGTTCATCTAACAGACCAAGAATATGATCTACACGAGGATCATTAATGCCTTGTTCTGGTACATTAAAGACTGTTTCTCTGTGTGCTGCTCCTGCATCTGTAGTAGTGATCACTACATTAGGATCTTCTGAGACTGGGTAAGGTACATTAGTAACACCATCAGGAGTATCAGGTGCAATGTTCTCTGGATACAATCCAGGTTGCTCTGTTACTTCAGTGCCTGGAATTGGTTCGTTGTTATACTCAGGTGTGAAATTTGAATCTGTCATTTGTTTTACTTAGAGATTAGTTCGGGTAGTTCATCCTCCCTATGCTTCTTAGCAGAGTCAGGATAAATTCTCTTGTCATCATGCTCGTACAATGATGTCAATGATGTAAGATCTGGTGGTGCTGTACCACTCACAACAGCAGAACCAGTAGCAACTACACCAATAGTAAGTGCAGTGGCAACCATGGTTGCTTCCATGAGTTGCAATAGTTCGACTAGCATTTCCTTATTTAGATTCTATAGTCATATTATACACAAAAAAGAATTCAAATGTAACTCCCTTGTGTCAGTTTGTATACTGTCCTAGCAATTTTTATTTAAGTCTTCTGCCATACTTCCACCGATCTCAGAACCAGCATCCATTCCCATCATCGTAGCAGCACCAGCAAGTACCCAACCAACATAAGGGATAGAGGCAACACCAGTAGTAGCAACAGCACCACCGAGACTACCCCCAACGATTCTTCCTGTTTGTTCTCCTCCACCGATTGCTTTGATGCAGGCTTCTGATCTTGCGTCTGCAACTTCTCTTTGTTGTTGAGTGTTGCGAAGGGATTGATCAACAGGTACTTGTTCAATAATACTTTCCCTGTTGTTACCCAACCCCAGAAAGCCACCTTTCTTCTTGACCTCTCTGATTCTGTTAACAGTCTTGGGATCGTTTGCCCTGTATTCTATTTCATATCCATCCATTGAAACCTTTGCCTTGTAAGAAGTGTACTCACTTACAGGTAGGTTTAATGATGGCATTTTACTGGAACGATTAGCAAGCATACCAATCATACCAATATGGGACACCCCTAAGAGTGTCCCTAAACTAATTCCAATC
>Ga0111541_10000135_pt1 | contig 22372 bp, 17 predicted proteins | sample Knorr_S7_td_DCM__FD_83039 | JGI IMG/M metagenome (GOLD analysis project Ga0111541, IMG submission 83039) | Marine microbial communities from Southern Atlantic Ocean transect - Knorr_S7_td_DCM_ad_131m_LV_B (version 2) (version 2) | ecosystem: Environmental > Aquatic > Marine > Oceanic | place...
AATTGAAACTGGGAAAGCCATAAAGGCTGCAAAAACTGTTGTAAGTATCGTCCAAAGGCTATCTTGATTATCTGGTTTCCTATCTAAATTTTTCATAAATATAATTACTTATTAATAGTATTTATAAAGATAAAGCCTCTCCTATTATGATGTCTTCGAGTGTATCAATATTAACGATATGCCCATCTAGAATAACTGCTCCTGGTTTGTCGCCTAAAATAGATTTTTTTTGGATTAAAACCTCTTTTTTGACCAGGTAGGCTACACCATTTCTACAATATAGATCAGATAGCTGCTGACGAGCTATAATACTAGCTCCGCTATCATCATAATAAGTTATTAAACCTTCTGAAATAACTAATTGTTTCAATGGATGGAATTTTTTATCAATCCTTGAAATTGTCCAAATAGAATCATACTTGCCATCAATCATCTTATCTAGAACTTCATATATATGTTGGGCTGTTCTATTAGGAGAAGTAGGTTGTAACATTAGGACTAGATCATAACTTTTTTTGTATATTTTTTCTGCTTCTAGAATTGCATGTGTTAAAACATCGACATCACCCACCAAATCTCCAGACAAAAAATCGGGTCTGACAAATGGTACTTCTAAACCATATTTTTTAGCTTCCTTGGCAATATCTTTGTTGTCAGTAGAAACTATAGCCTTATCTATTTCAATTATCTCTTTGATGACTTCTGAAACTCTTTGAATAAGTGACTTACCTTTAAACCTTACAAGATTTTTCAAAGGTATACCTTTGCTTCCACCCCTGGCAGGAACAATTGCAATAATACTTTTGCCTCTATACATATTGAGTTATCAGGAAGTGTCGGTTTGTTTTGTTATGTTTAAGATATAAAGGCTATCAATTATCCAAGAATATCATTGATCTCAAAACGTCCCCAATGCTTAACAATTGTTTTTCTTTCTTCTCGTTTCATACTGTTGATAGTCTTGTCTTTATAGAAAGAATCATCATTATAATGGGTTGATGATACCTCCTCAAAGACACACCCACCCTTGCTTTTGAAACTATGCCAAACACCGGGCTGCACTAATACTGACTCTCCTGCCTCTAATGATCTTGACACGCCATCGAGCTGAGATGTTAGATCACCAAATAATACTTGGAATGTTTCTTCTTTTCTTTCGTGGTAATGTTCTGGATGATCTTGTCCTGGAAGCTGTACAAGAATCTTCTTGGCATAATCTCTATTAATACAAGTGATAATTACCGTTCCTATTTCTCTATATTTCGAGATCCCATAATGGTGAGAGAACTCAACGTCAAAATCATTACCTATTACTACGCCTGCCTCTCTCAATAGAGCTTTGACCTCATGTATCGATTTCTTGAGAATATTGAGTTCTTCATTTTCTTCAATCAATACATCTTCAATTTTTATTGGAGAATCTTTTTCAAGTGACCTTTGAATCACTGGATTTTTTCCAATTAAGCCACTATCTAACTGCCCATCTAAGTAAGGAATTGCAAAGTATGTATTGCTATCATTCAATATATCGCCTTGTTTGATTGTTTTTTTTGCATAAACTCCTCTTTTTAAGGAATCCAATGATGCTGTCTCTTCATCAGGTATTATTTTTTCTGGTCCACCTGATAAAGAAACTGCTTTGTTGAATGAAGCAAACCATGAATCTAATTGTGACGGTTTTGAAGAATAGTCATTTAAAGATATTTCGTCTGTTTGGACGCCGATATGTCTCTCAAACATTCTTGCTCCTTTTGCATAAGCCATAGCTACAGGAACAATATCATCCGGAGTTTCATGAGTTGACCAACCAATAGTTACTCCCGGATATCTTTTCTTAAGAATATCTATCTGATTGAGTTGCAACCATCTATCTGGCGTAGGATAGATTGCCATACAATGCATCATTGCAAAATCAACACCTTGGTGTTCAAAAAAACTGACCAAGTTATCAATATCATCAATTGATGCTCCGCCTGTTGAAAAAACAATTGGAAGATTGCTCGAAGCTGCTTTTTCTATCAAAGGCCAATCTTTTGCTGAGCAACTTGCGATTTTAAGTAAATCAAAATCCATATCTACAATCACATCAACTGACTCTTCATCAAAAGGAGTACACATTGTTATTAAACCTGTATCTTTTACAGAATCAAATAAATCTTGATAACCTTCTCTATCCATTTTGGTAGACAAGAATCTGGTTACATATTTGTGGTCACTGCCTGTTTGATGATCTGGATGTATAAACGTATCTAATTGCCTGAATTGAAATTTGATTGCTGCATTTTTTATATCATTTTTTTTCAAAACCTCAGATGTTTCAGTAATAATTTTTTTTCCATGTTCAACTGAGCCTTGATGGTTATTCGCCATATCGAGTACGAACAATTCCTGAAAATTAAACTTATTATCTTTTCCGTCTTTTGAGATAGACATATTAACCTCTTATTAATTTATGTAATTGCATCATATGTGAATCCTTTATCATACCTTATTTCAACTTCTCTTCCCTCCTTAGATGATCTATAGATTGCAGAAATTAACAACATTGTTTCCAGTCCTTTTTCAATGGATAGTGGAGAGTCAGCTTCATTTTCGAGGCACATATCAATATGCTTTAATTCACGAATAAAATCATCGGGTCTGGTTTTTTGAAAAATATTGCTAATTGAATCTTTTTCATCTTCAAGTAGTGAATAAATGACTTTGTCTTTTCCATTTTCAAAATTACACTCCCACTCAATAAAGCCATCTTCTCCTTGAGCTCTCGCCCATTTTCTCGTTGGCTTTGTAACAACATCTTGAACTACTCGACCCATAAAACCGGTCTCTGTAGTTATATTTGCTAAAGAAATCTGATCGTAATTTAAATTACTATCTTCAATATAGTCTAAATTTGCTGAAACTTTAGAGGCTCTTCCCTTTCCAGCAATGCTTGCTAAGTGCTGCCATAAATTCAGGGCATGTGAATGTTCGCCTGTTGCTCCTCCTCCTTTTTCCCAAAATCCTAGGTAACTATCTTGTGGGCCATCAAGCCAAGGATGTGCTTCAAAAATACCACCCCAATGTTCTCTGAACTCAACATCCAATGTTATCAAGTTACCTATATTCTGAGCTAATAAATAGTTTGTAAATGAAGTCGTAGATTCACCTACAATATGGTCATACCCAACGAAAATTCTCACGCCATGATCTTTGGCACATTCATAAAGGTCTTGCGCATCAATTAGATCTGGTGTGCAAAAGGGCTTTTCTACAAGGATTGATTTGGGTTTATCTGATTTGATTGAACTTATTGCTATTTCAACATGCTTGTCAGGTGGCGTTCCCACGAAAACATAATCGTAATCTTTATCTGATTTATCATCTAGTAAAAAGAGTCCGATACTATCATCCCAAGAACCATATCTTGAGGGATATATATCTTCTTTAGTTCGAACTAATGCTTCTGGATCAATATCAAAAATATCTACATTCCATCCTAAAGTTCTAGCTGCATTTGCTAGGTGGTTCCCAATTGATCCGGCTCCGTAAATTTTTACATTTTTCATTAAGATATTTTAACAGGATAAGTGACTCAAAATTAAGAAGTAATTAACCGATATATTCTAACAAAACCACTAATCCGACTCTGGTTGGTTGAGGCAAGATATTCTTGATTCAATCTCAGAGAGAGAATGAAGAACAACGTGTTCATCATTATATGAGTATTTATAGCCAAAGAATTCTGATCCAATTGATCGAGAGCAATCATAGTCTGCCTCAGAGTCACCTATCATTAAAGCATTGGCTGGTTCCTCATTCATTGATAGACAAATCTTTTTAAGATTATCGACTTTAGAATTATCTGATCCATAAATCTCTTTAAAGTAATGCAACCAATCTCTCTCGTAGATTATATTTTTCAAGGTATTTGAGGGCGTAGCTGAATTTATAAAAAGGGGGTAATTATTATTAAGTCTTTCTAATGCCATACCAGCTCCTTCTATTTCCTCAGCCTTGATAACTGACTTTTCAGCTAAATGTGTGTAAGAATCAATCATTTCAGTTACAACCTCTGATGCGGAAGAATAATTAGTTTTTTGAGATATACAGGCATTATAGAATTCCCTAAAAATATCCTTTCTAGTTTTGTAGTTGGAATCATTCAAGATTTTACTCATGATTGATGAAGATTCTGGAAAATATTCTTCACCAACATGAAAGAATAAATCTTCTTTAATCTCATTTGAATCAACGAGTGTTCCGTCGAAGTCGAAAACAATTATTTTGATCATAGTTACTCATATTTTTCTAAAAAAAGTGACAACGATAGAAGCATTAATATCTTTTGCGTTGCCCTAGCATCTTGATGCTTTAGATTCTTTTTATCAAAGAATTCTTCTGTCCATTTAGAGTAAACCTCTATATTGAAATATCTGCTGAGCTTGTTATTTTCATCAAGCAAGTATTGTCTAACTTCTTGGATTGAGTCTTCGTTTAGATGCTGAAAAATAGGAATAAAAAATCCTGTTTTCTTCCTTTCTGCAAGTTTTCTTACATTACTACTCTTATACCTCTTTCTAAAGGTCTCTCTTAGTAAAAATTTTCCCTTGTTATTATGAACCTTCATTGAGTGAGGAATGCTTAGACCAAAATCGACAAGTTTCTCATCAAGCATTGGTACTCTAACCTCTAAACTTTCTTTCATACTTGCAAAGTCAACTTTATACAAAAAATCATTAGGTAGTTGTAGCTTAAAACATATTTCAGTCAACCTTGCTGATAAAGTTTCTTTTGTATTATTTTTGAGTTCATCAATCATTATTGGATCTTTGCAATCAAAAAATCTATCGATAGATTTATAGCTTCCTTTCTTCAGTAATTTTTCTCTTTCTTCCTCAGTAATGTATGTAAAGAAATCTGCAATCATCCTTGTATCTGACAGGCTTATATTTCTCATAACTTTCTTACCTAAAGATTTAAGAAAAGATATTTTTGAACGAGAAAAAACATTAAATAACGACGAAAAAAAAGGGAAAATTCTAAAAACTTTATTGACGAATAATTTTTTCTCAAATGAATGAAAAATATAGTAGCCACCAAAAACTTCATCCGCGCCATCACCACTCAATGCAACGGTAATATTACTCTTCATTGCTTTTGCGATCATATTTACTCCAAACATTGAAACATCGGCATATGGCTGACCGGTTGACAATAAGAAATCTTTTACTGATGCAAGATCTAATGACTCATTTATAACAATATTTTTATGGGTGGTCCCAAGATGCTCTGCTATCTTCTCGGCTTTATCAGACTCATTATATTTCTGATCATCAAGGTCTACAGTAAATGTCTTAAGATTATCTACGCCATTAGTTTGGCTAATATATTTTGATGCTGAATGTGCAATAAGCGATGAATCTATCCCAGCGCTTAAAAATGATCCCAATGCAACATCACTCTCAAGCTGAGAAGAAATTGCACTATCTAACAAATTAGACGTCTGTTGGATTGCTTCTTCTCTTTTCAAATCGAGATTAGGTTGTATTTTTAGAGAATAATACTTACTGCTTTCATAGCTAACAGCATTATCTAAAATTGATACTTTCAAATATTCACCTGGAAGAAGACACTGGATTGAATTAAAGAAAGTAGATGGTGCTGGAATAAAATTTAAGGACGCAAAATCATAGATAGACTGGGTATTTATACTTCTATCCTTGATAGGAAAGTTGAGCATTGCTCTGATTTCACTGGAAAAGAAAAAGCTATTATTATCAATTGAATAAAATAGTGGCTTAATGCCTAGCCTGTCTCTAACCAGATATAAATCTTTAGTTTCAGAATCAAAGAGGGCAATTGAAAACATCCCATGAAGCATACGGAATGATTCTGAACCATATTCTTTAAAGAGACTTGGAATAACCTCTGAATCAGTTTTACTTTTGAATTGATAACCTTTAGAAACAAGTTCTTCTCTTAGTTTCTTATGATTATAAATCTCACCATTGAATACAACATGGATTGTTCCACTATTATCACTAATTGGCTGATTTCCCAATGGTGAGAGATCCAAGATGCTCAATCTAGTATGTATAAGTCCACTATTATCAATTCTTATATGATCCTGTGCATCAGGACCTCTATGAAACAAGTCTTCCTTTATTGATGCAATAATTTCATCATCTATCTTATTGTTATTATGCCATCCGGCTATACCACACATGAGCTAAAACCTTTTTTGATTATGATATAAATTACATACATTATTGATAAGTTGATTATGTGTGTATTTTTTTCTAGCTTTGCTCATAGCTGCTAAACCAAATTCTCTGCGTATTTTAGGATTATCTATGAGATGGATAAGCTTTTGGTAAAAAATATTAAAGTCGTTTATTGGAGTAACAAAGCCTTCTTTATCGTTATCAATCATTAGAGAAATATCTCCAGCATCACAAGCTATAATTGGTAAACCAATGACCATTGCTTCTAAGACAGCATTAGGAAATCCTTCAACAGAAGAGGTATGAAGAAATATATCTGACTGAAGGAAATATTTTATTGGAGAATCTATATTTCCATGTAAATTTATCTTTTTATCAAGATCAGAATTGGAAATCTGTTTTTCTAGTTGATCAAAAAGTGGCCCCTCCCCCAAGATATCAATCTGAAAATCGATATTGGATTGTTCAAGTCTTTCACCAATTTTTATCAGCCAATTCTGTCTCTTTATTTTCTTGAGTGAGCCTATGCTTAATAACCTTATAATCTTATTTTTTTTATACTCAACTTTAGGATACAAGGAAACATCTATGCCATTTTGTATAACAATTGATTCCTGCTTTGATGGTAAAAATATTGCGCTCTCTAAATAACTTTTTGCAGAATAACTATTAAAAATAATCACTCTTGGGAACCAAATATTCAGCAGTTTAAGTATCATTGGCATTGACTCTGATTCATATTTAACATTACTTCTAACCGCACCAATAGGTTTGGCTGGCGTAAAAAGTGATGACAGCCATGTAATAAAATTTAGAAAAAAACTGTAATTATGAATAAACTTAGACTTGTTCCTTTTTAAACTATTTCTAATAAAAAATAACTTATTGGTGAAATTAAGCCTTCGAATGCTTGTAACTTCAATGCCTATAGAAGTGAGTCGTTTCAAATAATATCCTTTTTCACTTCCCCACACTATTATAGACGTTTTGAATTTTGATCGATCTATGCTTTCCACTAAGAGCGTCATTTGTTTTTCATAACCTCCCATGCCTAGTTGGCCTATAAGGTATGTGATATGAATTCTAGAATCGGGCATCCAAATTTAACCCTCGTGACTCTTTATTTTTATTCTCAGCAACTTTAAGAACAACGTATGATAAACCGAAAAGTATATAAAAGATTTTGGTTGTAACCTCAGCTGATGAGAATAATCTTTCAAAGCATAAACCGGCAGAGGATATGATAAAACCTTCTGTAATCGTTATTAATATATGATTTTTATGTAGTTGATATAACCTTCTCGCCTTAAATAAATTTCTAAAGATCCCGCCCAAGAATAGAAAGAACAAAACAATTCCCACTAAACCTTGCTCCCCTAATGTCTCTACAAAAAAGTTATGGGAAGAACTTCCGTAGCCAAGTGTATCAGCCATGAATAATTCATAATTTCCAAGACCAATTCCTATAAAAGGATTAATAGCAAACATATCAAGAACGATCCTTTGTCTCTCGAGTCTATGGAGCGCAGAAGAATCAAAAACATAATTCTGACCTGTGAATAGATTAGATAAACCTGGTAGATCAAATAAGTGAAGTAAATTAACCAAACTAACCAACCCAGAAAAAATAATAACAAGAATAAAGAAGCAAAGAAATGCAAAGACTAGACTCAGTCTTTTATAGTTAAGATTCCTGAAATTCAAGGAAATGTATGTTAGCCCCATTACGACAATCATCAGTAATCCAGTTCGGCTTCCACTCATAATTTGTCCATACAGCATTATCATTAGAAGCATTGAGTAAACAATAAAATCTTTAGTTAGAAGTTTGGAACTGGAGTTCAGCAGTACCATAAAGAAAGGGAGCTGTAAGCCTATTGCTAAACCATTATATGCAATAAAATCATTCGGATTATCTCTTAACCCCGAAGCCCTTCCAGCCTTTTCCCAATTTGTCACAGCCTCTGGCATTGGTTCGGCAATACCTAATGAAATAAAAAATGAGTAGCCTGCAGAAAGAGTGATGCCATAAATCATCCACTGAGTAACATTGAGAAGATCTTTCTCTTTTTTTATTACATTAGTTATTATCACAACCAAGACAAAGAAAAGTATTACTTGGAAAACCATTTCTGGAAGAGATTGGACACTTTTAATCCAATCCAAGGCCTCTAAACCTTTAGATCTAGATGCTTCAAATATCCTCCACATCATTAAGAAGAAAAAAGATGAAAGCAAAACAGGAGTAAAATCAATTTTGATATCAAGCAGTATCACTCTCATAAAATAACCGGCAGCTAAACCAAGGCCAGCTATCTTTGTGGCTGTTCCAAGACTTCCAGCATCTATGACATCAAGGGGTATTGAGAAAGAAAGAATTAAAAAAGCAATAAGGCCTACTGAAGGCCTTGTCAGAGCAAGATAAAATAATATCGCAATTATAAATAGGGCTATAAACATTTATTGAGTGCTATTCTTAGATTCGAATTAATCCATTATTAATTGGAAATAAACTCTTTATATCAAAAATTAAAGCTTCCTCTTTCCCAAAAGATCTAATTAAGTCAACACCATCTTTCTTAAATTGATCATGAGGTACTGCAATCACGATAGCATCATAATCGCCTTCTTTCGGGTATTGGATTAAATTAAAGCCAAATTCTCTCCTTATTTCCTCTTCAGAAAGATATGGATCATATATATCAACCGAAGCCTCTCTGTAAGTGATGTCATTAATCAAATCAACCACTTTAGTGTTTCTATAATCAGGACAATTCTCTTTAAATGTCATTCCCATTATAAGTATTTTACATGACGCTAAATGATTTCCCTCTCCCTCTAATGCGTTGCAAACTCTCTCTGCATAATAATTTGCCATAGAATCATTCAGCTTTCGTCCCGCTAGAATCATTTCTGGATTGTACCCAACCTGTAAAGACTTATATGTTAGGTAATAAGGATCGACCCCAATACAATGGCCACCAACCATTCCTGGCTCAAATCGATTAAAGTTCCATTTGGTTGCTGCAGCATCTAAAACTTCGTGTGTATCTATGTCCAAATGTGAAAATATAATTGAAAGTTCGTTAGCTAGAGCTATATTCACATCTCTTTGTGTATTTTCAATGACTTTTGCTGCCTCTGCTACCTTTATTGAAGAAGTTTTATGGGTCCCTGCCTTTATGATTTTGGAATACAGTTTATCGATAAAATTCGCGGCTTCTTCACAACTGCCTGATGTGACTTTGACAATATCTTCAATAGATCTAGATCGATCTCCTGGATTAATTCTTTCTGGGCTGTATCCAAGATAAAAATTAGTGTTGCATTTATAATTTGAAATCTCTTCTAATATGGGAAGACAAATCTCTTCCGTTGTACCAGGATACACTGTTGATTCATATATAACATAATCTCCATCATCTAATATGGAAGATACCATTGTTGTGGCTGAAACTAGATGTTTAAAGTCAGGGGTATTATCCTCTTTCACAGGTGTCGGAACAGTGATTATATATATATTAGCCTTTGCTATTTCTTTTGTATTAAAGGTAAATTTGATTCCAGAGTTAGCAACTTCTTTTGCTGATGCCTCAAGAGTACTGTCAAAACCTCTTTCCAATTCCTCAACCCGATTTTGATTGATATCAAATCCAATCACATTAAACTTTTTAGAAAATGCTATCGCTAATGGAAGCCCTACATATCCCAAACCTATGACAGCAATTGTATTTGTATTATTTGGCATTAGATTGATAACTTTTTATACAGTCTGATTGTATGACTAAATCTCTTTTCTAAGACCTTTAATAAAGATAATCATTTCGCTATAGAGCGCAGTATCTCTCACAAGCACAAAAAGACAACTGAAAAAGAAACCAATAATAGCTCCAAATATTGTCATCTGAGTTCGCCTTGGTGAAATTCTTTTTGATGGGGGCAAAGCAGGATCAATCACTTTGAAGGCTGACTCCTCAGTAACATTTGCGATCATCTTTGACTCAACCTGTTGAGCGATCATGTTGTATAGAACCTGCCTTAAATCAACCTGTTTGGTCTCCCGAAGTTCTTTTTCAAGATACGCAATATTCCTTTCAGACTCTTCAATTGTTTTTGACTTCATGTGATTATTGAGGGACTGTATTGTTCCATTAGCTATTTTAGCTGCCAATTCAGGGTCATTGAAATTAATCCTAACTTTCAATAAATTATTCTGAACATTGAATGTTATCTGCCTGACTGAGTTATCAAAATTTCTAAATATTTCTTCAACAGTAGGGCGGTCATCCGGATCAATCCAAGTGGAGGCCTCAGAATCCCAATCATCGGGATATAGATGAGGATAAAGATTTTGTTCCTCAATAAACATCATCGTAAATTTGGTTGATCTCAAATATGCAATCTTCATTTCTGCATCTAAAGAGGCTGCTGCACCAGAAAGACTTACTCCGGCTATACTTGCCAATCCACTAAACCTAGATGTAAGTGCTGAAATTGCCGTATTAGATGCTTGTGCTTTTGCAGACGACGTAACTAGGACTGTAGATTGATAAACTGGCTTGAGCGTCAATGAATAGCCTGCTGTTAGCACTCCACAAATAAAGGTAATTAGAGCAATAGTCTTAGCCGATCTTAACAGCTTTATAAATAAATCTTTGATGCTCAATTCGATTTTGTTGTTATCATCATTCATGTTTAGTAGATGAGATCAGTTATTAAAGCTTGATACTGCGGCTGCGGCAACAGATAGCTGATATATAATATTGGTTAATTCATTTACAGTTTTAATTCTATTAGTCGCTCTTATATTTGCTGGAACAACAATTGTGTCTCCAGGTTGCAAATCATTAACACCTGATCTAAAGAATGCGTTATCTGAGCCTTTCCTTATTGAACCATTAGCACTTACAACATAGCTTCCTCGTTCATCAGCAAAAGCAGTGAAACCACCACTCAATTCAATATACTCATTTTTATCTTTATCATCGAAGAACACATGGGAGGTTTGTCTATTAACTTCTCCGATTACAGTAATATCAAATGATTTTTTTGGAATATTTAAACTATCTAGATTCTCTAAACTAATATCTCTTTGAGATTCATTCAATATACCTTCTAAATCAATCACAAGCCTTCCAGTTGCTCTTATATTCGATACTGCTTGTGAAAGCTGAGCGAGCACAGCAGGATTCTCAATGCTACCAAGCTCGGCTGTACTAGCAACTAGTATTTCTTTTTCTAGGACTTTTTGAGCTTCAGCAAGCCTTTCTTCTTCTAACTTTCTAAGTTTATCTCTGCTAAAAAAAGCTCCATCAGGATATGCCTCAAGAGTGAGTCCACCTGCTCTCTCAATGAGGCTCGAAATTGTTTCATCATTTGCTATAGCATATTTACCAGGAAATCTAACTTCCCCTGTAATTTCCACATAGTACTCATTCTTCTTGATCTGTTTGATATTGAGTTCGGTTTCGGGTCCTATCTTCCTTTGCAAGTCATTAATTAAATCAATTTCTTCTTGAACAAAGATTACTTCGCCAGTTACATCAACCGTTTTAGATATTACTTCCGCCTTTCCTCTAAATGAAGATGTGATGAATCCTCCAGCAGCATTGATTATATCTTTTACCGACTGACTTCCATCAGCAGGATATGTTCCCGGAAACTTTACAGCTCCCTGGATCTCAAGAATTTTTCTCTCACCAAAACCGCTTGTTTGCTCTTTATGTATCGCAATGAATGGGGATAATATGAGGTTTCTATTCCCCATTCTTCCCACTTCCAATTTTTTTTCTTGTTCATTATTTTCTCTGATTCTTTCATCGAGCGTAATAGCATCTGTTAGTTCTAAATCATAGGCGTCCATGATAACTGCGAGAAGATTCTCATAAGAATCATCTTCTCCAACTGAATCTTCTAAATTCTGATCTGGGGCTTCTTCATTTTCTATTTCTTCCTTATTTGCTTCCAGCTCCATTTCTATGGTCTCTTGAATTGCAATACATGATTGATTCAATGAAGCAGATAGAAAACTACATTCATCATCCTCATTTAATCTTGAAGAGAACAGGAGAATTGTATCTCTTGGATTCAGCTTCAGATCTTCTTCAGATTTTTTATTCTGTAGTGCATTTGAAAGGTTAAATGGTCTGAAACTCAATTCACCGAGTGGAAATGATTCGGAAACGAGAATCGCATATCTCAAGTCAGTTTGATTAATGATATCTTTATCAATTGAAATAACGTCGGAAACCGTCATTGATTCCTTCCATTGAATATAGCCTGGTCTCCTCACATAACCTTCGAGATATACGAAATTCTGCATCTCCTCAAGGATGGGTGAAAATTTTATGTCGTCGCCATTAGTAATCTTGAATTTACTTTGATCTAAATCCAACAAATCAATATTAAAAAGCTCAATGTTTGAATCTGAGAATCTTCTCAGTTCAACTCTACTTTTGTCTGTGCTTGGTAAAAGACCTCCTGCGTAACTGATCACTGTATCTAGGGACTCTCCCCCAATCAGCTCATATATCGCTTCCCTAACGACTTCTCCCTTAACTGTAACTCTCTGACCTACCGGAGGAATAAATATAACATCGCCCGGCTCCAATCTTATGTCTGATGAATTATCGCCATTCATAAGAAATTTATATAGATCGAATCTAGAAACTACTATTCCGTTTCTCTTAACTTCTATTTTTCTTAATGATCCGATTTCCTTTATTCCGCCACTAACAAATAATGCATTTGTCAAAGTTGAGAGTGAATTAACAAGATATGCCCCTGGATTAGAAGCATCACCAGTAATAAAAATCTGAATGGGTCTTAGCTTGCCCATTGTAATGCTGGCATCAACACCTATCTTTTGGTTTTTGATCCTTGTCTGCAATAATTCCTTCGCTTGGGAAAATGTGAGTCCAGCGATACTGATCGGGCCAATATCAGGGACAAATATAGTACCTTCTCTGTTTACTGTAAGATTAGCTTTTTTATTCTCGCTGCCAAGAAAAAGAATTTCTATCTCATCACCAATTCCGATTAGATAGTTTGAGGGAACAGTAATAATCGAAGAAAAAGGTTGCGATACTCCAGAGAAGATATTATATCCATATTTTTGGATTCCAAGCTCTACCTCCTTACTGGGCTCTGGTTTCATTAAAACTTGTGTTAACTGGCCTTGTGTAAGATTTTGTGGCGTATCTACCAACCTATCTTGTTCTAGCGTGCCATTTTGATCGAGCATCCTCATAATTTCTTCTTGCTGACTTGATCCTGCAGCACCCAATTGAGAAACCAGCGAATCTATAGACTGCCCATAAGATGTATTGCTGACAAATAAAAATACTATCAGTAGAGAAAAGGATTTAAATATTTTATATAACTTCATTATGATTTTTGTTTTAACTAACTATGCAATTATAGAGAAATTGAGTCTATATGAAACTTAGATTAAGAATCAATAGAATCCTTAGAGTAATAGTCTAAATACCATTCTACAAAATTTCTGATACCTACGTTAATATTAGTTTTTATCTTGAAATCAAAATCCTCATATGTGTCGATCATATCTGCATGCGTGGCCTCAACATCGCCAATCTGCATAGGGAGAAAATTAATCTTAGCTTCCATTTGAAGGCATTTCTCTAATTCACGCACAAAGTCCATCAGCTTAATAACTTTGCCATTACCAAGGTTATATATTCTGTATGGAGCAAAACTTCTTGAAGGGTCTGATGAATCATTGTGAAAGTTTGCAGTTTTTGGTGGATGATGAATGATGTTGGCTAGACCCTCGATGATGTCATCTATATAAGTGAAGTCCCTAGCATGGTTTCCATTATTATATATATCCAAGGGTTTTCCTTTCATCATTCTCTTGGTGAATCTAAATAAAGCCATATCAGGCCTTCCCCATGGACCATAAACCGTGAAAAATCTTAATCCAGTTGTAGGCAAATTAAAAAGAGCACTATATGAGTGAGCAAGCATCTCGTTTGATCTCTTAGTTGCTGCATAGAGGCTTATGGGCCAGTCAGCATTGTCTCTTACTGAAAATGGTATTTTTTTATTTCCCCCATAAACTGAGCTTGATGATGCGTAAATAAGGTGTTTGATATTGAACTGCTTTGAATGCTCTAGGATATTTGCAAATCCTGACAGATTTGTAGATATATATTCTGATGGATTTTCTAGGGAGTACCTAACACCCGCTTGTGCAGCTAGATTAATTACAATTTCTGGTTTAAAAGAATCGAAAGCTTCTTCGAGTCTATAATTATCTGTGATTGAAAACCTCTGGTGTTTATAATTTTCATGTTCGATAAACCTCTCTAGTCTTCTCTCCTTGAGCTCTGGATCATAATATTCATTGTGATTATCAATACCTAGGACATGATGTCCATCTTCCAACAGCCTAATAGAAAGTGCGGAGCCAATAAATCCAGCTGAACCAGTAAGAAGTATTTTCATGTTTTAGAGTTAATAATTTTTCTGAGAGTAATTATAAATGAATATTTTTTTATATTTTTAAAATAATCTAATGATCATAAATTTATTCAGCTCTTTCTGAAAAATAAGACTCAAGAAAGGCATCCAATGTCTGATTATCATTTTTTTCTATTTGATCTTTCCTTATATTTGATTCTATTGCTTCGTCTTCAAAAATGCTCCAGTATAAATTTTCTTTTTCACTTAAATCTAAATAGAACTTTTTATGTTTTTCAGAATGATTGCTGACCATATCATGAAAACCTAGGTTACCATCCAAAAGATCGGACATTATCTTGCCTGAAATTGTTAATCTAGGATCATTAATCTTGGCTCTTATTGAATTAACTATCGATCTAGGCAAGCCTAATTTATTAGCAATTGGCTCAATATCGCTAAGAATGTCCTCCGCCCAATCCTTGAGGAGTATTTTTTTTCCATTTCTCATTAATGCTAAATTCGGCTTTCTACCCTGAAGAGCAACGAGGTGTTCATTGCTTTTTATTTCACTGACCTCTTGTTCACTGATTTCTGGGCTTTCAATTAATACAGAATATATAAACAAACACTCTAAAATTTGTAATGTTTCCAAACTTATTCCAGTTGGGGTATAAGGATCTATGTCAATGGACCTTATCTCAATATAATCAACGCCTTTGCTTTTTAAATTTTGACTTAATTTCTTAAACTTTTCATATTTACTTTTTGGCCTCACTGTCTCATAGAATTCAGCTTCAATTTGAAGCAGATTTGCATTAAGTTGAGGCCACAAATGATTTGTTGATTCATAAATCTTTGAGAAATTTTTACTTTTGGTATTTGTCGCAAGCTCTAGGTCATCTAGAAATTCACCAAGAGAATTTAATGAGATAGAAAGTTGTGATCTTTTCTTATTCTGATAGCCAACACTGCTCATTCTAAGGGAAGTTGAATAAGGCAAATAAAAAAAATCTTTTTCTGACTTAAAATTGATTTCATGGCCTTCGCTAAAATTCTTTGTCACAACTGGTGATGCTCCGAACAAATACAATATAAGCCAATTAAATCTCCTTAAATTTCTTAGTGCTCTAAAATAAATCATCGAATTCAATTCAAATTCTGAATTATTCCCATCGAATAATTCTAAAAAGTTATTTGAAAGAGAATAGTTATAGTGGATTCCAGAAATAGTTTGCATCAGATTTCCATACCTATGAGACAACCCACTTCTATATATTTCTTTGAATGCAGCCTGATTTGAATCTCCATATTTTGCTATTCTAATATCATCTTGGGATTCAATATAAGGCGGCATGCTGGAACACCATAAAGATTCATGGCCTATGTTTTTTATTACAAATTCATTGAGGCAGCCTAAAAAATCAAGTGTCTTGCTAATCTGATCGAAAGGAGGTGTTACAAGTTCAATTTGTGACTCAGAAAAATCTGTGGTTATGTATTCATTAGTCAAGGGTGATCCCAGAAGAACTGGGTGATCTGAGTTTGAGATTTGAGTGTTATTGACTCTTAAATTTTCTTTTTCTAAGCCCAAGGTTCCTGGGAAAACATAACTCTCTAGCTCTTTGCTATGCAGATTAGCTATTAATTTTTCATCATTTTTCATCTTTATTTTTTAGTTTCAGCATTGATAAGATTTTTAATTTGATGATGTGCTGAATCCTGAAATAATTTTACTAAAAGACCAAGGCTTTTTTCTTATTGAGTCGACTTCATCCTTAGCATGAATAACGTGATCATAAAGTCTTCCGGGCTCGACTTTTTGTCCAGCGTCTTTAGTAAGGGGAGACCAATAGTAACTGGAAGAATTTCTTGCTGATGATCTAGAAAATAAATCCATAGGCATAGTAAAATATACCCATTTGTTAAAACTGCCTTCACCTACGCAAGCAGAATCACAATCTGTTAGAGAAACCATTGCACCTACTTTTGCACCATTTGCAAATCTCCTAGAAATATCAATTTGAGCACCTTTATCTTTTCCCAAGAATTTGCCTAAACTTGCCTTGAATCTCATGTCATAGAATGGCAAATCATAATAAAAACTTAGAAATCCAGTGACTGTCTCATAGTCTTGAAAGCTTAGCTTTTGATCAAAATCTCTTTGTTTGACCCAATATGCATCTAAACCAATGGCCCAATCCTTATAATCTGAAAAATAAATGATCTCGCCACCAACACCCCCATACATCCACTCAAGTATCCCAGCAGATAGTTTAGCCTTGATATTGCTATTCAAATCTAGGTATCGATCCAAGGCCATTCTTCTAATGCCTGTTTTTCCTTCTATTAGATAAAGTCTTCTGTCTTGTCTTACATGATGAAGTTCTCCATCTGTAATATGGTAATTATAGTCATCAAAATTATTGAAGACATCAAACCCGATATCAGTTGTTAGAAAGAGGCCTTTTTTGAAAGAATAATTTGTATGAAGAAGAAATTCTAACTGATAAAAATAAAATTTAGCCTGATGTTGTAGCGTTCCATTTAGTTTTGGGTTCAATTGCCAATGAAAATTAGGGTATAAGTTATTATTTTTCCTGTTAATAGAGTTTCTAATTGTTATACTCGGGCTCGCTATAAAATCTACATCCTCATCCATCAGTTCCCTCTTAGAAACTATTTCAATGAATTTTTCTTTATCAATCGTTGCGCTAAGTGTTTGTAATCCCACATCAACATTCATAACCGTTAATTGTTTTATCTGTTTTGGTACATTGGATGCAAGTATTCTATTAATTATGTCAACTGCTTGTATGGGTCTTCTAAATCTTGCTTGACTAATCTCAACAATAACTTCTTCATCATTGAAATGTATGTCATGCGTTGTGAAGTTTTGTCTGGCTAACTGCCACATGATTCTTTTTGATAAGGAGTCTATTTGATTCTCATTTAGAGAGCTCAGTGATAATAACTTAGATTGATTAATATTTTGAGGAACTGTCCTAAATAGAGAAGTTCTTGTTTTATTCAAATTAGACTTGACTGCGAAATTAGCAAATAAAGTGTTCCCTCTGACAACACCAATTCCAATATCAAGCTCATCTCTTTCAAAAAGTTTTTTATTGTAATTCAATCCATAATTCACAGATGACTCCACAATGGGTGCAGCAACTCCCTTTCTATAACCCAGCTCCCTTGTGTAATCATTTGAATCATATTCTAGCTTGAGGCTCAATCCATCAATAGGTGTTTTGTATTCAATTCCCCCAAAAAAAGCAGCATGTTCTCCAGAAAAGAAATCATCTATATGAAACTTTCCTCCATAAACAAGTTCAAAATTTCTATCGTCTTTACCGAATGGATTTCCAATGTGACCTTTAGTTGCCATTCGGCCCCATGCCAAACCAAGTGATAAATCTAATGAACCAAATCTTTTCGAGGCAACAATGTATTCACTAGCAAAAGCTCCTGTTCCACCAATATCTATGAATCCAAGAGCAATTTGAGGTCTATAATCTCCTTCTTCAAGTAAACGAAATTTTAAGTCTGCACCCTTATCCTTCCATGTTTGAACATGTTTTAAAGGATCTATAGCCCCTGATCCATATTCTAGGTTATCTATTTCTGTATATTTAATTGTAGCCTCCATCCAAGGAAAAAATTGAACAGTGCTGTAAACTCTTTTGTATGGAGATTCTGAAGAAATTCCGAATGAAAACTCTCCATCTGGTGAAAATCTTGCAGATGGATTCACAACAAGTCCAATTGATCCATATAGATTAGAGGAATAATCTGATTTGGTTTCTTCAGCATTAAGAATGGGCTGCAGATTTGAGCAGAAAGTAAAAATAGCTATTACTTTAAAAAAAAAGTTATTCATTAATAAATAATAGCCCAATCCTTAGTATTACTGGACTTTCTTTTTTCACAGCGAGAGAGATACTCTAAGGTTAACAAGAGACAAGAGTGCCTCTAATAGTTAATCGCAGAAAAGCTACTATCTTCTATGTAGTGGAAGTCGTAGTCGTCGTTGTAGTTGTTGTTGTAGTTGTGCCAGTAGTTGTAGTTGTACCAGTAGTTGGCGTTGGCGTTGGCGTTGGCGTTGGCGTTGGCGTTGGCGTTGGCGTTGGCGTTGGCGTTGGCGTTGGCGTAACAGGATCAGCTCCTGTCGGAGTAAGATACTCTGTAGAGCCTCCACTGAATAGAGCAAGAACAGACCCGGTTATAGCGACCCATACCCCAGCACCTGCAGCAGCTCCAGCAGCTCCAGCAGCTCCAGCAGCAGCAGCTGCAGCAGCGGTTCCAGATTCTGAACTCTCTTCCTCTTCTTCTACTGCATCTGAATCATCAAATGCCTCCGCTCCCTCTTCCCCTTCTGAAGCTATTGATTTGAAGCTAGTTCCAGTGAGCATAAGAGTTAGCATTGAAAAATATGTTCCGAGTTTTTTAAACAATTTCATCTGTGATGATCCTCTGTAAATTTTTGTTTTCTGTATTTGCCACTCAAGATTTTAAATCTTAGAGTAAGATTTTTAAATAATTCCTTTAGTTTGTAAACAACATTTTCACTTTTTTACATGAAGTTAGATATGGAATATGATGAAGATTATATGTCATTTAATGAGAAATGTTCATTGTTTTATTGAGTTATTTTTTTACCCCTAAAAGTGAATTAACCTAAATCACTTAACTTTTTTCGAGCTCAGAGAGCTACTCATGGTAATGTAAGACCCTAAATTATTTATATCATCCTGACTCAAGGCCCCATCAAAAACACTCGAAAATAGCTGATCAAAGTCCTTCACTGTGCTAGCAAAATAATCAGTAAGAGGAGACATCATCTCTTCTGAAATTCTATACAAAGTTCTTCTAGAGTCTTCCAGATCTTTATCTCTTATAAAGATTTCACTTTCCACGCCTGATGCAAGAACTTTCCTGAAATTTGCAAATGTTGTTGCTGGAAAAACATCGCAAACTGAATCATATAAATCGTCTCTACTAACACCACGATCTCCTCTAAACTGAAATAAAATAACCGAGCATATAATCTGGATCTGTAGGTAACCAGATCTTATATAGTTAGATAATTTCCTTGGCTGAAGGTCTCTATTCGATAACCCTAAGGCCCTTATAGATGCAGCAAATGCAAGAACCTCTATACCTTGATTAGTGTCTTTGAAATCAATTGAGGATTCATTAACAGCGTCTCTAAGGCTTCCCTTCTTTTTATTGACAGTCCATTTTTCAATGCTTTTATTTATTGATCTGACTTTATCGTTCATTATTCAATTAAAATAATTATTTATATTGGATATAATCTATTACTGTTTAGTAAATATCTCAAACGGATAAATAACCATGCTTAAGAAAAAAATATTTTTAATTGTCTCTCTAATAGCTTTCAGCACGATGACTTTTGCTGAATGCAATTACCCAAAGAAAAAGTTTGATATTCCATCTGGGAAAAAAGCATCTGAAGCTGAAATGGTAGAAACAATGGGTAAAGTCAAACAATTTCAGGCTGATCTGGCTGTTTACCGAACTTGCTTGGATGATGAGATAGCGAAAGTCTCTCCTGAGCTTGAGTCGTATGAGGAGATTGAGAGAATGAATGCCCAAAAATACAATGCCTCGGTCGAAGACGAACAAAAAATGGCTGAAGAATGGGGCGAAGCTGTAAGAGCGTTCAAATCAAAATAATTAATTAAGGATCAAAAAAGTGTCAAAATCTGTAACCATTACTGGTGCAGCTGGTCAGATTGGTTATCAGCTCGCATTCAGAATTGCTTCTGGTCAACTTCTAGGAGCAGATGAAAAAATTAATTTAAACCTTTTAGAAATTACCCCTGCATTAGATGCGCTTAAAGGTGTTGCCATGGAACTGGAAGATTGTGCCTTTGAGACATTAGGTGAAATTAGTATTTCAGATGATCCCAATGAAGCATTTAAGAATTCTGATTTTGCTTTTCTAGTTGGCGCTAAACCGAGAGGGCCTGGTATGGAGAGAAGTGATTTATTGCAAGAAAATGCAAAAATATTTTCAGCTCAGGGCAAAGCAATCAATGAAAATGCGTCGAGTGACATAAAAGTTCTAGTTGTAGGCAATCCAGCAAATACAAATGCATTAATTGCAATGTCGAATGCACCAGATATTGATCAAAATGCATTCACTGCCATGATGAGGCTTGATCACAATCGGGCTCTGGCACAGCTAGCATCTAAGCTTGGTTGTCACTCAACCGAGATAAGTAATATGACTATTTGGGGAAATCATTCAACAACTCAGTATCCTGATATAAGCAATTTGAGGGTCACAGGTGAAAACATATCAAATAGACTTGATCAAGCATGGGTAAAAGATGATTTTATTCCGCGTGTACAAAATAGAGGAGCGGAAATTATTAAAGCAAGAGGTCTATCTAGTGCGGCGTCTGCGGCGTCTGCGGCAATTGATCATATGAGAGACTGGTCATTGGGAACGAAAGAAAATGATTGGGTAAGCATGGCTATTCCGAGCGATGGTTCTTATGAAATAAGCAAAGGCATTATTTATTCATTTCCTGTGATATGTGAAAATGGATCTTATTCAATTGTACAAAATCTTGAAATCAATGAATTCAGTAAGGAATGCATGGAAATATCGGAAAAAGAGCTTCTCGAGGAAAAGGCAGCAATTGAACATTTGCTCTAAATTTAGACAAGATCTAATTTAATCTGTAGAATCCATGATCCGGATTAGTACGAAATTTTTTTTGAGACAAATTTTTAAAAACTTCAAATGATATTTTTTATAGCTACAGTCACACTCTTTATTTGGGTATTCTACACCGCAATGGAATTGAGAAAAGCTACATTAGCTGCAGGAGCTCTCTTAGTTGCATACACTTTGCTTGGTGATCCAAGTACCATCTATATCTCATTTTTATGGATTCTCTTCGGTCTTCTTGTTTCTATCAATATTCCAGAAATTAGAAGAAACTACATAACAAATAAAATCCTAGAAATATACAAAGATCTTCTGCCAAGAATTTCACAGACAGAACAAGAGGCAATCGATGCGGGGAATGTTTGGTGGGACGCAGAACTTTTCACTGGAAATCCAGACTGGGAAGTATTGAGATCTAACCCAAAAGCAGAACTCCCATCTGAAGAACAAGCTTTCCTAGATGGTCCAGTGAACGAACTTTGTGAAATGATTGATGAGTGGAAGGTTGCCCATAAGGATTATGACTTGCCTCAGGAAGTTTATGATTTTGTTAAAGAAAAAGGATTCTTTTCATTTATTATTCCAAAACAATATGGTGGGCTTGAATTTTCTCCTCTTGGTCTAATATACGTAATGGCTAAAGTGGGTTCCCGAAGTGGGACCTTAGCCTCAATGGTGGGTGTACCGAACTCCTTGGGTCCAGCAGAACTCCTTATGCACTATGGGACTGAAGAACAAAAAAACGAACTGCTTCCAAAGCTTGCATCTGGTGAACATGTGCCATGTTTTGCACTAACCGGACCTTATGCAGGTTCAGATGCAACATCCATGCCAGATACTGGGATAGTCTGTAAAGGCAATTTCGAGGGAGAAGAAATTATTGGTCTTAAGCTAAATTTTAGCAAAAGATATATTACTCTGGCACCGATAGCGACACTTATAGGTCTTGCTTTCAAAATGTATGATCCGGATCACCTGATAGGTGATACTGAGAATTATGGAATTACATGTGCCCTACTTCCAAAAGAAACAA
>Ga0111541_10000136_pt1 | contig 22295 bp, 19 predicted proteins | sample Knorr_S7_td_DCM__FD_83039 | JGI IMG/M metagenome (GOLD analysis project Ga0111541, IMG submission 83039) | Marine microbial communities from Southern Atlantic Ocean transect - Knorr_S7_td_DCM_ad_131m_LV_B (version 2) (version 2) | ecosystem: Environmental > Aquatic > Marine > Oceanic | place...
GTTTAATGTTGACTTTAATTAGTAACCACTTAATATCTCGGTCCCTGGCTATGTAGCTCAGCTGGTTAGAGCGCGGCATTCATAATGCCGAGGTCGGTAGTTCAAGTCTACCCATAGCCACCATCATTTTTACTACTTTCATGTCAACATATGGTTTATAGTTATGTTGGGGGTGAAATTATGTTATGGAGTGTTATTGAGTTATCTCTCTTTGTCTTATTAGCTACAGCAATTCTTTATTGGATAGCAAGACTTCTTATATGGACATTTGGATTCGTAAAAGAAGTTATTTTCCCGGAAATAGTAAATGAAAGTAAAAACGAGGATACATTTGGAAGTCTAGAAAGTTCTTCTGAAGAAGTAAGCTCTATAAGCTATGATCAGACAAGTCAGTCATTCAACCAAGAGTAGATTTTAATTAATCTATTAAGCACAAATAAAAAAGGCACCATAAGGTGCCTTTTCTTAAATCTATTGTTTTAATCCCATTTCCTCATATAAGCCATAATAATTATTAGTGCAATTATGACAGCAAGGCCTTCTGACCCTAGAGCATCAATAACTGGTTTTAAGTTAGTTAAAGCTGCGCCAAAGAAAGGTGCATTAGGTCCAAATAATATAGAAACAAAAATTGAAACAGCGACAACAAGGCCAAGTATCTTTGTAACTTCCCATAAGAAGTTTTTTACTTTATCAAATATCGCGTACATAAGTTCCCCCTATTATGAAAAAAAGAAAGGGGTAACCCGTGAAGGTCCCCCTTTCATTTAATAGCTAAGTTAAAGACTTATCTATATAGGTCAAGTAGGACCGCAAGAACTATTAAACCAACTAAGCCTGCGTCTCCTAAATCAGAAACTAGACCTACAAGATTACCTAGTACATCACCTACAAATGGAACTGAACCGAAAACTACTCCAGCAGCAACTCCAAGAGCAATAAGTGACACTACGATACCTGTTAAAGAACCTATGATATCTTTTAAACCATTAAGTGCGTTCATATATTTCACCCTTATATATAGCTAAACAAATGCCTGGCTAATCACCAGACAACGTCATTTAACTAGATATTTGAGAAATAAACAATTCTCGTTTACCACAAATATTTAAAAGATACAAATTAATCGTCTAGTCCTTTCATGGTGAGTTTTATCTTTCCTTGTCTATCAACATCAAGCACTTTGACTTGAACTTCCTCACCTTCTACAAAATAATCAGATACTTTCTCTACCCTTTCTTCAGCAATTTCTGAAACATGAACTAATCCATCTCTTCCTGGCATTATGGTTACGAAAGCTCCGAAATCTACTATGCTTGCTACAGTGCCTGTATAAATTTTGTTTATTTCTGGCTCTGCTGTTATTTCTTTAATTTTCTCTATAGCAAGTTCTCTAGATTCTAAAGTATCCCCATAGATAGTTATAGTACCTGAGTCATCTACATCAATTTGAGCTCCACTTAATTCAACTAGGCTTCTAATTGTTTCTCCACCTTTTCCAATCACATCTCTGATTTTCTTTTTATTAATTTCAATAATCTCAGCCTTTGGTGCTTTTTCTGAGATTTCAGCTCTTGATTCTGAAATCTCTTTATCCATTATGGATAAAATGTGAGTCCTTGCTTTTAATGCCTTCTCTAAGGCTACATCAAATATTTCTTCAGTTATTCCATCTATCTTAATATCCATCTGTAATGCTGTTATTCCTTCAGAAGTTCCTGCAACTTTAAAATCCATATCACCTAAGTGATCTTCATCACCTAGTATGTCGGTAATTACTATAAAGTTATCTTCTTCTTTAACTAAGCCCATAGCAATTCCAGCAACCGAGGAAGTTAAAGGAACTCCTGCATCCATTAATGACATGCTTGAACCACATACAGATGCCATAGAACTAGAACCATTAGATTCGGTTATCTCTGAGACAACTCTAACTGTGTAGGGGAATTCTTCTGGATCAGGCAGTACGGCTTCAAGAGCTCTTCTAGCTAACTTTCCATGACCTATTTCTCTTCTCTTAGGACCAGCCATGAAACCTGCTTCTCCCACTGAATAAGGAGGAAAATTGTAATGCAGCATAAATTGGTCTTTAAACTCTCCTTCTAAAGCATCGATTAATTGAGCCTGCTTAGGAGACCCAAGTGTCGTGGTTACTATTGCTTGCGTTTCTCCTCGGGTAAATAAAGAAGAACCATGAGTATTATTTAATACTCCTGCTTCAACATAGATTGGTCTTACTTCATCAAAATCTCTTCCGTCTATTCTAGACTCACCATTCAATAACTTTCCTCTAACTATTTTCTTTTCAATCTTTTTAAAAGAATCAAATAAATCAGATTCTCTTATTTCAGATTCTTCTTGGATCATTTCAGAGATCATTTTTTCTTTAAGCTCATTTAAAGCAGTTACTCTTTCTTGTTTAATTTTTATTTCGTAAGCTTTTTCTATGCCCTCACCATACGCTTCCTTAACTTTCTCTATTAATTCACTATCAAGAGACTTAGGTTCATACTCAAATGGAGGTTTTCCTACATCTTTTGCCATTTCTTTTATAGCTTCGATAACAGGCTGCATTTCTTGATGAGCAAAAAGGATTCCTCCCAACATTTGATCCTCTGAAAGTTCTTTTGCTTCTGATTCAACCATAATTACAGCAGAATCACTGCCTGCTATAACCATATCTAGGTATGAATCTTCTAATTCACTTCTTTTTGGGTTTATGACATAACTGCCTTCAATAAAACCAATCCTTAAAGCCCCCAGGGGACCATTAAAAGGCAACCCAGATATAGCTAAAGCTGCAGAAGCAGCTAAAAAAGAAACAATATCCGGATCTTCATCTTTGTTTGAAGACATAACTGTGCAAATAACTTGTACTTCATAGAGAAAATCATCATTAAAAAGCGGCCTTAAAGGTCTATCTATAAGCCTTGAAGTAAGAGTCTCTTTTTCTGTAGGCCTTCCTTCTCTTTTAAAAAATCCTCCAGGAATTTTTCCTGTGGCGTAAGTTTTTTCAATGTAATTAACTGTTAAAGGGAAGAAGTCTTGATGCTCCCCTGGTGCCTTTCCAACAACTGCTGTTGCTAATACTTGTGTTTCACCGCAAGTTGCCATTACAGAGCCTGTGGCCTGTCTAGCTATCTTTCCTGTTTCAAAGATGATCTCTTTATCACCTATTAATGCGGTTTTCTTATAACTTTCCATAATTTCTTTCCATAATTTAAAAATTGTTTATCCTTGAATAAACTATATAAAAAAGTGGGTTCTTGAATTATCTTCTTAGACCTAGATCAGTTATTAGTTTTGAATAAACATCTGGTTTAGACTTTCTTAAATAATCTAATAACTTCCTTCTTTTGGCAACCATCCTAATTAAACCTGTCCTAGAATGATGATCCTTAGCATTTTTCTTAAAATGCGATTGAAGAGCATCAATATTAGAAGAAAGTAGAGCGACCTGAACTTCTGCTGAGCCAGTATCAGTCTCGTTTCTTCCAAACTTAGAAACTATATCTATCTTTTTTGTTTTAGTTAAAGCCAAAATAATATTCCTTAATAATAATTAATTAGGTGGTTTAGAGTTTAGTTTAATTTGTGCTTATAAGTCTCTTTGGAGAGATATTTTGAAGCTGATCAACGTTTCCTATTCCTATAAACGAACCTGTTTCTTCGTATATTCTTACTGTTCCTTCTTTATATTTGCGCGCATTATAGACTACTGACTGGCCATTTAGCATCTTTTTTGCTTGTTTTTTATTTAAATGTATTTTTGGAAGATGATCCATTAAAGAGTCGGAAGGGGTCAGCTCCTTTAGATAATCTTCCTTTTCTAGGCCTAGAGTTGTTAACTGATCTTGGAATATTGATCCAACTCTCGTTCTCCTAAGCTCTGAAACACAAGCTTTCGTGCCAAGCGCTTCGCCTATCGATTCTACAAGACTTCTTATATAGGTACCTTTACTGCAGGACACATATAGCTTTACTTTAGTTTCGCTAAAGGAAATGATCTTAATCTTCTCAATTCTTACTTGTCTTGACTTCATTTCAGGTCTTAGACCTTTTCTTGCCCAATAATACATAGGCTTTCCCTTATATTTAACAGCTGAATAAAGTGGGGGAGTTTGCATAATATCTCCTTCAAAAGTTGAAATAATTTGTTGAAGTTCTTTTATCGAACAAGAAAACTCTTTCGAGTAAATTAAATCGCCATCTATATCACCTGTATTAGTTCCTTTTCCTAGTAATATAGTTGCCTCATAATCCTTAGAAGAATTAATAATATAATTACTAAACTTAGTTGCTTCACCTATACATAGAGGAAGCACTCCTGTTGCTAAAGGATCTAAAGTTCCACAGTGACCAATTTTTCTAAGATCCAAAATTTTTCTTAATTTATATACACACCCTGAGGAAGTAATTCCTTTAGGTTTATCTATAAGAAGAAATCCATTCAATTTTTTATTCCGTCTTCTGGTAAAAATTTTAGATCTGGTATACGTTTAATAGATAACCTTGCACCCAAACTTCTTCTAATGAAAGGTTTAGCTTTAGAAAAGCCCTCAGCTACTTCATTTGGATCTATAGAATTAAAACTATTTAATAAAGAGTAAAAAATAAAGGCATTTTTGATATCTTTTGATAACTCTACATTGATTATAGTTATACCTTTTAATCTTGGGTCTTTTACATGATCTCTAATAATCCCTGAAATCTCTGTTCTTATTAAGTCAGATAATCTCTCTGCCCTGCTAAAATCTTGAGAATGCATAATCAATATTTAAATTGATTTCCTAACTTCCTTTTTATCGAAGACTTCAATCTTATCTCCAACCTTAACATCAGTGTAATTTGCTATGCCGATTCCACATTCAGTTCCAGTAGCAACTTCAGAGGCTTCATCTTTAAACCTTCTGAGAGAATCTAACACGCCTTCAAAAATAACAATGTTATCTCTAATTACTCTAACAAATTTATTTCTTTTTATAGTTCCTTCTATAACCATAGATCCTGCAATTAAACCAAATTTTGGTGATTTAAATGTATCTTTCACTTCAGCAGTTCCTAAAACTTCTTCTTTTATATCAGGCTCTAGACTTCCTTCAATTATGTCTTTTATTCCATCAATGAGGTCATAAATTATTCCATGATAAGAGATGTCAATAGATTCACTTTCTGCTAGTCCTTTTGCTGGATTGTCAGCTCTAACATTAAATCCTACTACCATAGCTCCTGTTGTAAGAGCTAAATTTATATCATTAACATTTATAGCGCCTACAGCATCATGTACTATATTAATTTTTACCTCTTCTGATTCAAAGTTTTTTAAAGATCCTATTATTGCTTCTAAAGAACCGTGAGTATCAGCCTTTATAAGTAGATTGATAAGAGTATGATTTGATAGCTCAGAATCAAATAAGTTCTCAAGGTTTGTAATTTGTTGTCTAGCTAGCCTTGTTTCTCTTGATTTTTTTGCCCTTTCATTAGAGATTTCTTTAGCCATTTTCTCATTCTCTACTACAACAAATTCTTCTCCTGCTTTGGGAGGTGTATCTAAACCACTAATTAAGACTGGAAAAGATGGCCCTGCTTCTTTCAACTGTTTACCATTTTCATCAAGTAAACTTCTTATTCTTTTTGTTTGCTCCCCTATCAGGACATAATCACTTATTTTAAGAGTTCCTTCTTTTACTAAGACGGTTGCTACAGCTCCTTGTCCTTTTTCAATACTAGAATCCAATACAACTCCATGAGCTGGACCTTTAAAGAAGGCTTTTAAGTCAAGAACTTCAGCTTGTAATGATACTGCTTCAAGAAGATCTTCAACTCCATCACCTTTTAAAGCAGAAATTTCAACACATTGAGTGTCTCCTCCCCAGTCTTCTGGAACTATCTCTTTAGCTGAAAGTTCACTTTTAACCTTTTCTGGATCAGCTCCTTCGGTATCCATCTTATTTATGGCTACTACCACTGGAACTCCTGCTGCTTTGGTATGACTAATGGCTTCTTCAGTTTGAGGCTGAAGACCATCATCAGCAGCAACTACTAAAATAACAATATCTGTAGAATTTGCACCTCTTGCCCTAACTTCACTAAAAGCTGCATGGCCAGGAGTATCAATAAAAGTTATAGCGCCTTGAGAAGTAAGAGCTTGATAGGCTCCTATCTTCTGAGTAATACCTCCTTCCTCTATCCCAGCAACATTTGCGCTTCTAATAAAGTCTAAGAGAGTTGTTTTACCATGATCTACATGCCCTAAGACAGACACAACGGGATGTCTAGACTCCTGTTCACCCTCATAAGAGACTAGTTCATCTAATTTATCTTCAGCTAATTCTTCAACGGCAGGCTCTGCTTTATGACCTAGCTCCTCAGTTACTAATATTGCTGTATCCTGATCCAAGGTTTGATTCAGATTTGCCATCACCCCCATTTCCATAAGCTTCTTTAATACTTCTGAAGATTTAAGTGATAAGGAAGAAGCTAATTCATTAACAGTTATTGTCTCAGGAATTTTTATATCTTTAGCAATAAATTCAGATGGTTTTTCAAAAGCATGTTGAGATTGCTGTTTACTTAAGAATTCTTCTCCTTCCAATTCTTTTTGCTCTTTTTTTGAAAGCACAGGCTTCTTCTCTGGAGCTTTTTTGATCTTTTCTGGTTTGGATTTTAAGTTTGACGGGCCAGCAGAGGTCTTAGTTTTTGCTGCTGATTTTCTTACTACTTGAGTTCTTTTTTCAGCTACTTCTTTTTTTCTTCTTAACTCTTCTGACTTCTTAGTTTCTTCTCCTTGCTGTCTTTTTCTTTCTATTTCATCAAAATCAAATACTTTTTCATCAGAAGGTTTAGTAGTTGCACTTCCTTCTAAATTTGATTTGGTTACAGGTCTTTTCCTTCTTATTTCTATGGAACTACTTGATTTATCTTCGGGAGGAGTCTTTCGCTTAAGTGAGATTGTTTTGGTCTTTTTTGATTGTTGGCTCTTTAGAAATTCTAAAAGCTTTTTCTTATCTTCATCTGTAACTTCATCTGCAGCTCCCTTATGTTCCATCCCAGCTTCTTTTAATTGCTCAAGAAGCTTATCAACTGGGGTTCCTACGACCTTTGATAAATTTTCTACAGATAATTTTGCCATTTTTTTTCCTTTTAAAACCAGTGCTCTCTTGCTTTCATGATTAAAATTCCAGCTTGCTCCTCATCTATATCAATAAGGTCCTTTAATTCATCGACGGATAGTTCAGCTAAATCATCCCTCATTTTTATTCCCTTTTGGCTTAATTCTAGAGCTAAATTCATATCGACTCCATCGACTGCCATAATATCTTCCTCTGAAGATTGATCATCTTCAGAGGAAATTTCCATAGCTAAAGTTAATAAAGCTTCCTTAGCTCTATCAACTAAAACTTCAGCAATCTCTTCATCAAAATCTTCAATTGCATTAAGAGATTCAATTGAGGAATTAGAAATTTTATCTAATGTGTCAAAGCCTTCATCGATTAATACTTGGGCTAAATCTTCATCAACACCAAGGTATTCTTTCAAAGTCTCTGAGTTGCTATTAGATCCAGAATCTTTTTCATCTGCATCTTTATCTACAACATTTAGCTTCCAACCTGTAATTTGGCTACAAAGTCTTACATTCTGGCCATTTTTTCCAATTGCTTGGGCTAGTGAATCTTTAGCTACAGCAACATCCATTGTTTGATTTTCTTCATCTAAAACTATAGAGCCTATATCAGCAGCTCCCATAGCATTTATCAACAATTTAGCTGGGTCATCATCCCAAATTACTATATCTAACCTTTCATTTCCTAATTCAGCAGATACAGCTTGCACTCTTGAGCCTCTCATACCTACACAAGCACCTACGGGATCAATTCGATTATCATTTGTTTTGACAGCTAATTTAGATCTCGAACCCGCATCTCTAGCTACTGCCTTGATCTCTATAACTTGTTCTGATATTTCTGGAACTTCTAGCCTAAATAATTCACTAACCATTTCAGGGCATTTCCTACTTAAACAAAGCTGAGATCCTCTATTTTCTCTTTCCTCTTCTTGGAGTACAGCTCTTAACCTATCACCCATCCTATAAACTTCACCAGGAATCAATTCATTTCTAGATAAAACAGCCTCTGCTCCTTCGCCTAGATCTACTATTAAAAATTCTCTTGTTACTTTCTTTACAGAGCCACTAACCATCTCTCCTAAATAAGGCCTGTATTTATCAACAATTTTTGCTCTTTCAGCCTCTCTTACTTTTTGAACAATTACTTGTTTTGCTGCTTGAGCAGCTATTCTTCCAAAAGCCACATTTTCTACTTTTTCAGTTACAAAACCTCCTATCTGTATAGAATCATCCTTGGTTTTAGCGTCTTCAATTAGCAAGTGAAAACTAGCATCTTCAAAGTCCTCCTCTGAGACTACTTCCCATAACCTAAAAGTTTCATATTCACCAGTTTCTTGATCAATTGTTACTTTTATATTTGTAATTTCCTTGTACCTTTTTTTAGTTGCGGTAGCCAAAGCCTGTTCAATGGCTTCGAAGATAGATTCTTTAGGTAAATCTTTTTCCCCTGAAACAGATTCAGCTACTAGTAAAATCTCATTTTCCATTAAGTCACCTCTTTATAATCTAAATTTGCTCTCTCTATGTCATTGAATTTTATATAATTTTTTTTATTTTCAGAGCATAACACAATATTTTTATCTTCTATCTCTACTAATTTTCCTTTTTTCGTTACAAATTTACCCTCTTCTTTAAATCTTATTTTTAGTTCTTGACCTACAAAATCTATGAATTGCTCTAATTTAAAGAACTTCCTATCCAATCCAGGTGAAGAAACTTCAATAGATCCATTTTCATGAAAATAAGTACTATCTAGAAGCAGTTGATATACATGTTTATTAATTTTTTCGCAGTCTATTAATGTGACTCCATTTTCTTTATCTATGTATATTCTTAATAAAGGACTGTGAGAATTTCCTATAATTTCAATGCCCCATAGGAAACAACCAAAGGATTCTATGTCCTTTGTTAGAAGATCTTCAAAATATCCAATATCCATTTTTAACTAACAAAAAAGCCCATAAAGGGCCTTAACTTTGGTAGCGGGGGCAGGATTTGAACCTACGACCTTTGGGTTATGAGCCCAACGAGCTACCAGACTGCTCCACCCCGCATCAAAGGGGGCGAAGTATAGGTCTACCTATATGTCTGGTCAAGAAAATTGGTGCCGAAGAGAGGATTCGAACCTCCACGAGCTATGCTCACTACCCCCTCAAGGTAGCGTGTCTACCAGTTCCACCACTTCGGCTAATCAGGTATTTTATCAGTGTCTTCTTCTTGCAAGATAGATGAGGAATTCTCTATTTCAACAGGTTTAGATTCTTCTCTAGTTTGATAGGTTATATATAGGCTTAAACAAAAAAAGATAACAGCTAAAATACTAGTAATTTTTGCTAAGGGGCTTAGAGCACTATTTGGACCAAACATGTTATTACTTGACCCGCCTCCGAATGCACTACCAATATCGGAGCCCTTTCCTTGTTGCAATAAAACTAAAATAATTAAAATAACTGAAACAAGAACGAAAAAGAATATTAATAACGTTTGCATAATTTTATCCAATAATTTTTAAGAATTTTTTTTCATCTAAAGAAGCTCCGCCCACCAATAGACCTGAAACTGACTTAAGTTGATAAATTTCTTTTGCGTTAGAATCATCAACGCTACCTCCATATAGTATTGTAATATCTTCTACCTTTTGACCCAAAGATATTAATTCTTCAGTTAAATAAGTACTTATATCAGAAATATCTTCTAAAGTAGGAGTCTTGCCTGATCCAATAGCCCAAACAGGCTCATAGGCTATTATTAGATTCTCTAAAGATAAATTAGATAAAATATTTAATTGTTTAGATAATTTTTCTTTTGTTTTACCTGAATTTTTATCTACAAGAGATTCACCGACACAAAAAATCACTTTTATATTTTTTTCCAAACAAGTAGATACTTTATCGAGTAATAACTCTGAACTCTCTTTATAAAAAATCCTTCTTTCTGAATGTCCAATAATTACATATTTACATCTCATTTCATTAAGCATAGAAGATGAGGTTCCTCCAGTTAAACTTAGTGCGCTGTCGGGATCAATATCTTGAGAGCCCAAAGAAAGATCTAAATTATTTTCTTGGATTATTTTACTTGCCTCCATCAAATAGACTAAAGGTGGACAAAAAATGCAGTTTTTTGATTTTTGAGAAGAAGAAACAACATCCAACCACTTTTCTAAGCTACGGACACTTCCTTTCATTTTCCAATTTGCTACGAACATACTAATATGAAATATTTATATCTTTTGTTGAATCTACTAAATCTTTAACTATCTCTTCAACTAAATTTTTATCTTCACCTTCTGCCATAATCCTTAATACCGGCTCTGTTCCAGAAGGTCTTATTAATATTCTGCCTGATCCGTTTAGTTTTTTTTCGTTTTGTTCTAAGGCTTTGAGAAATGTTAGATCAAGAAGACATAAATTTGGATCTTTAACATCTACGTTTTCCATAACTTGAGGAAGCTTAGTAAAATCATTAATTAATTTTTCTATCATAAAATCTTCTTTCTTTATTGAATCTAGAATTTTTAGACTTGCAACTAAAGCATCCCCACTTGCAACTTCATTTAAAAACATCAAGTGCCCTGAAGGTTCTCCACCAAAAGTCCACCCTCTTTTATCTAACTCTGAATGAACATATTTATCGCCTATTTCAGCTCTAAAAAAATTAATTTTATTCTTCTTTAAGTAGCTTTCTAAAGATAAATTAGTCATATATGTTCCGACTACTCCATCTCCATTCCTAAACGTCTCTAAATTTTCTTTATTTTGAAGATAAAGGTACATTAGATCATCCCCATCTAAGACTCTTCCTTTTGAATCAACCATTGAAAGTCTGTCACCGTCACCGTCAAAAGCTATTCCTAAATCAGCTTTATAATTCATTACTTTTTTTGATAGATAATTTGGATTAGTAGAACCACAATTTTCATTAATGTTTTTACCATCTGGATCACAGGCAATTTTTATTACATTAGCTCCTAAATCTTCAAACACTTTTGGTGCAATTTTATAATTAGCTCCATTGGCTGCATCTAAGACTATTGTTTTTTTTGATAAGTTTAAATCAGGAACTCTGGACTTAGAAAATTCTATATAAAGATCTTGAGCTTCATTGAGTCTAGAAGCTTTTCCTAAAAAGTTTATGTCTTCAACCTGAAAATCTTTTGTGCCGTCATTTTGTAAATTTAATATGTATTTTTCTATTCTCTGCTCTATAGAAGAAGAAATTTTTTCACCTTTAGAATTGAATAACTTAATGCCATTATCAAGGTAAGTATTATGTGAAGCGCTAATTACAAGACCATAAGCTTTTCGTTTACTTTGCTTTGTTAAAAAAGATACAGCTGGTGTGGGAACTGGCCCTAAAAGCACAACATCTATACCTGCAGAAATAAATCCAGCTTGTAGAGCTGATTCGATCATATAACCAGAAATCCTAGTATCTTTTCCTATAAGAACTTCTTTTATGCCTTCTTCTTTTAAAACTCTACCAGCAGCCATTGCCACTGTAGTCATAAAGACTGGTTGCATCTTCGAAGAAACAGCACCTCTAATTCCATCTGTCCCGAACCTCCAACCTTCTGGCAGGTAGTCTTCTCTATTATTCATTAACTTTGATTAAGTCGTTCTCTTACAACTGTTCAGCAGGATCTCCTACCTTGGGGTCACTTTTCTTATCTTCATTATCTTCTTTTGTGTCTCCAGGAGCCCTAGGTTTTGCACCAGCCATAATGTCATCTATTTGCTTAGAATCTATAGTTTCATAATCAACTAATGCCGTAGCCATAACATGAAGTTTATCAAGATGTTCTTTTAAAATTGAAGTAGCAGAGTCATAACAATCTGTAAGGATAGACTTAACTTCTTCATCTATTACTCTTGCAGTTTCATCAGAGATATCTTGTTTTGCACTCCCTGCTGTCATTCCAAGAAAAGGTTCATCAGATTCATCTCCATACCTCATTGGTCCTAATTTTGATGATAATCCCCATTTTGTGACCATATTTCTTGCTAGTTCAGTTGCTCTCTCTATATCATTAGAAGCACCAGTAGTTATACCCTTTTCACCATAAACTAACTCCTCAGCTATTCTTCCTCCATAAAGACCACAAATTCTATCCAAAATGTATTGTCTGCTATGACTGTATTTATCTTCTTCCGGTAGAAATACTGTAACTCCAAGAGCCCTGCCTCTAGGTATTATTGTCACCTTATATACTGGATCATGTTCTTCTAAAGCCCTTCCTACAATTGCATGTCCAGCTTCATGATAGGCTGTCTTTAACTTTTCTTCTTCTGACATGACCATAGACCTTCTTTCGGTTCCCATCATGACTTTATCTTTTGCAAATTCTAGCTGTTCCATGCCTACAATCTTTTTACCTGACCTTGCAGCTACTAAAGCAGCTTCATTAACTAAATTTGCTAGATCAGCTCCTGAAAAACCTGGTGTTCCTCTTGCTATTAAAGAGGGGTCTACATCTTCTCCAATGGGAACTTTTTTCATATGTACTTTTAAGATTTGTTCTCTTCCTCTTATGTCTGGTAGAGGCACAACAACTTGTCGGTCAAATCTTCCTGGTCGTAATAAAGCTGGATCAAGGACATCAGGTCTATTTGTTGCTGCAATTATGATAATGCCTTCATTCTCTTCAAATCCATCCATTTCTACTAATAGTTGATTTAGAGTCTGCTCTCTTTCATCATGGCCACCACCTAACCCTGCTCCTCGATGCCTTCCTACAGCATCTATTTCGTCTATAAAAACTATACAAGGTGATTGTTTTTTTGCTTGTTCAAACATATCTCTCACTCTTGAAGCACCTACTCCAACAAACATTTCAACAAAATCTGAACCTGATATTGAAAAGAATGGAACTTTAGCTTCTCCTGCAATTGCCTTAGCCAAAAGTGTCTTACCAGTTCCAGGTGATCCAACCATTAAAATACCTGTTGGTATCTTCCCACCTACCTTTTGAAATTTTGTTGGGTCTCTTAAGAAATCTACCAACTCCTGAACTTCTTCTTTTGCTTCTTCAACTCCGGCTACATCTGCGAAGGTTATCTTTACCTTACCTCCTTCAAGCATCTTTGCTTTACTTCTTCCAAAGCTCATCGGACCTGACTTTCCTGACATCCCTCCTTGCATCTGCCTCATGAAGAATATAAACACAATTAAGATAATTAATATTGGGAAACTTGCCACCAATAACTGTCTAAGAATTGATGGTTGTTCAGGTTTTTGTCCATCAACATCTACTCTATGTTCTTTGAGAACTTCACTTAAGTTATCTTGTAAAAAAGGTGGCTTAACAGTCTCAAATTCTTCTCCATTAACTGTTTTTCCTGTAATGGTATAATTATCATTTTGAAATTCGACGCTAAGGATTTGATCGCTCTCCACTTGGGAAATAAACTCAGAATATCCTAAAACTTGTTTCTTATTTCCTTCTGAAAAATTACCAAGAAAAGCAAAAATAGTTATTGCTATAAAAAGCCACATTAAGATATTTTTTATTAGATCACTCATATTTTTTTCCTTTTCCTAGAACATAAAGTTCACTTGAGTTGGGTCTCGAAGCAGATGGTTTTCTAATTCTAACCTTTTGGAAGTTAGATTTCACATAATTCATTAAGTTTTCGTGTGCTTCTCCATGAAATACTTTAACTAATAAACTTCCATTTTTTGACAAAAATTCCTCAGTTATAGATTTTATGCTAATTATGAGCTCCAACATTTGTGCTTCATCTCTTTCTTTTATACCACTTATATTGGGGGCCATATCAGATAAAACAAGGTCAAATCTATTAGTTCTTACTCCATGTTTTTCAAGTAACTCTTTTGAAAAATTAGCTATATCGTCTTGAATAAAAGTGACGCCCTCAACTAAATCAACTTGCTTTAGGTCAATTCCTACAACTACACCTTTTTTTCCTACTATTTCAGCACATATCTGACTCCAGCCACCTGGACTACATCCTAAGTCTAGAATATTAGTGCCCTTTTTTATAAGCCCATCTTTGTTTGTAATCTCCTTTAATTTAAGCGCTGCTCTAGATCTATACCCAAGTTTTTTAGCTTTTAGAGAAAATGAGTCTTGCTTGCTATAAATATTAGATGACTTTGCCAAAATTATTTATGTTTAACGGAAATTATTGTGTATTCTTTTGTTCCAGTCTGTGTTTTAAAAATAAAGACATCTCCTTCATTTTTACCTATTAAAGATCTTGAAAGAGGGGAATTAATTGAAATTTTACTTTGTGCTACATCAGCTTCATCTTCTCCAACAATTTGATAACTAACTATATCTTCTTCGTTATCTTCTAATTCTACTGTTGTGCCAAAGATCACTTTTCCTGTTGATTGAATGCTAGTTACATCAATCACTTGAGAGTCAGTTAACTTAGATTCTATATTTTTTATTCTTGATTCTATTAATCCTTGTTGTTCTTTAGCAGCATGATATTCAGCATTTTCCTTTAAATCTCCAAATTCTCTTGCTTGGGCTATAGCCTTTACTACAGCAGATCGATCAACAGTCTTAAGTTTTTTTAGTTCCTTCCTTAATAAGGATTCGCCTAAAGGTGTCATAGGAAATCTCTTCATATATTCAGTCTATCATGAAGGGTTTGCAACTTTTCGACAGTCCAATAATCCTTATTTCGAATAACAGAACAAACTGCGTTACCTCCCTCGATTGTGGTAGTGCAATAGACTTTCTCTTCCAGGGCCGTACGTCTTATAGAAGAGGAATCAATTATTGATTGCCTTCCTTCGGAAGTGTTAATTACTAGATCTATTTCTCCATTTTTAATCATGTCAACTACATGAGGCCTGCCTTGAGCTACCTTCTTAACTACTTTTACAGGAATATTGTTTTGCTTAATTATCTCTGCTGTCCCTCTTGTAGCTACAATTTCAAAACCTAGTTCATAAAGTTCTTTAGATAATTCCGAAACAAGCCCTCTATCTGAATGTCTAACACTGATGAAAACACACCCTCCAGTAGGTATTTTTTCTCCTGCTCCAAGTTCTGCCTTAGAATAAGCTTCAGCAAAAGTTTTACCAATTCCCATAACCTCACCAGTGGATTTCATCTCTGGACCTAAAATTGGGTCAACACCTTGGAACCTTGAAAAAGGTAAAACTGCCTCTTTAACAGAAAAATAAGGAGGGATTATTTCACTAGTAAAGCCTTGTTCAATTAAGGAAGTACCTGCCATACATTTTGCTCCAATATCAGCTAAAGATCTACCTATGCACTTAGAAACAAAGGGGATAGTTCGAGAAGCTCTTGGATTAACTTCAATTAAGTAGATGGTGTCTTTAAAATATGCAAGCTGGACATTCAAAAGACCAATAGCTTTAATTTCTTTAGCTATCTTCTTCACCATGCCATTAATTTCAATAATAAGTTCAGGAGATAAACTGTAAGGAGGTAAAGAGCAGGCAGAATCTCCAGAGTGAATACCAGCCTGCTCAATATGTTGTAATATTCCTCCAATGACAACATCTTTTCCATCCGTGACTGCCTCAACATCGATTTCAATAGCTTGATTTAGAAAACTATCTAATAAAACAGGGCTACTCTCACTCGCTTGAACGGCATCAGTTAGATAATCTTTTAAATCTTTATCGTTATAGACAATTTCCATAGCTCTTCCTCCTAAGACATATGAAGGCCTTACTACTAGGGGATAACCAATATCTTGAGACACATTCATAGCCTCTTCCATATTAGTTGCTAATCCATTAGGAGGTTGTAATAAATTTAATTTCTGAACAAACTCTTGGAATCTTCCTCTATCTTCTGCTAAGTCAATTGAATCAGGAGAAGTTCCCCAAATCGGAACTCCATTAACTTCTAATTCTCTCGCTAATTTTAAAGGGGTTTGTCCGCCATACTGGACTATTACACCTTCTGGTTTCTCAACATCTATGATCGACAAAACATCTTCGGCAGTTATAGGCTCAAAATACAACCTATCAGAAGTATCATAGTCTGTTGAGACGGTCTCTGGATTACAATTGACCATAATAGTTTCGTAACCAAGGTCTTTCATTGCCATAGAAGCATGAACACAGCAGTAATCAAATTCTATTCCCTGTCCTATTCTGTTTGGGCCTCCTCCTAAAACTACAACTTTTTTATTATTAGTAGGACGAGATTCACATTCTTCTTCATAAGAGGAATACATATAAGCTGTAGAAGATTCAAATTCAGCTGCGCAAGTATCTACTCTTTTGTAAACAGGTTTTATGTCCAAAGAAAGCCTTTTCTTTCGGATGAACACTTCTTCGGTATCAAGCAAACAAGCTATCCTTTTATCAGAAAATCCATGACTTTTAAATTTAAATAAATTTTCTTTATTTAATGACTGTATATCTAGACTTTTAATCTCTTCTTCTTCAAGAACTAATTCTTGAATATGAGAAAGAAACCAAGGATCTACTTTAGAGAGCTCAAATATGTCTTTTAAGGAGAGGTTCTGTCTAAAAGCATCTGCTAAAAACCACAACCTATCTGGGCTAGGTATTGAAATCCCTCTTTTTAATTCTTGAATTTCTTGTACTTCTGCATTGAAAACTTCGTCCAAGCCATCTTTGTCTATTTCTAATCCTCTTATTGCCTTCTGAAAAGACTCTTTAAAAGTTCTTCCTATAGCCATTACTTCTCCTACAGATTTCATCTGGGTTGTTAAAACAGGTTCAGCTCCAGGAAATTTTTCGAAATTAAATCTAGGTATCTTTGTAACTACGTAATCTATAGAAGGTTCAAAAGATGCAGGTATCACTCCGCCAGTAATATCATTCCTTAACTCATCTAATGTATAACCTACTGCTAATTTCGCAGCTACTTTAGCAATTGGAAATCCAGTTGCTTTAGAGGCTAAAGCGGATGATCTTGAAACCCTAGGATTCATCTCTATAACTAGCATCTCGCCGTCTTCTGGATTAATAGTAAATTGAACATTTGATCCCCCTGTCTCGACTCCTATTTCTCTTAAAATAGCCATCGAGGCATTCCTCATCAATTGATATTCCTTATCGGTTAGGGTCTGTGCAGGCGCTACTGTTATAGAGTCACCAGTATGAACTCCCATGGGATCTAAGTTTTCAATACTGCATACAATGATACAGTTGTCATTCTTATCTCTAACAACCTCCATTTCATACTCTTTCCAACCACCTAAAAATTCATCGATGAAAATTTCGCTTGTAGGAGATAAGTCAAAACCTCTTACGCAAATCTCCTCAAATTCTTCTACATTGTAGGCAATTCCTCCTCCACCTCCTCCCATTGTAAAATTTGGTCTCAACACACAAGGAAATCCAATATCATCTAATATCTCTTTAGCTTCTTCTTTATTATGTGCTAATGCAGCTTTCGGAGTCCTTAAACCAATTTTTTCCATAGCTGCAGCAAATAGATCTCGGTCTTCTGCCTTATCTATAGCTTCTTTGGTAGCACCTATCATTTCAATACCATGCTTTTTCAATATGCCTTTGCTATGTAGGTCTAATGCTGTATTTAAAGCAGTTTGACCTCCCATTGTTGGCAAAATTGCATCAGGTTTTTCCTTTTCTATAATTTTTTCTACAGTCTCCCAATGTATTGGTTCAATGTAAGTAGAGTCAGCCATAGAAGGATCAGTCATTATGGTGGCAGGATTTGAATTAACCAAAATAACTCTGAATCCATCTTCTTTTAGAGCTTTACAAGCTTGAGCTCCTGAATAATCAAATTCGCATGCCTGTCCTATTACTATTGGTCCAGCTCCTAAGATCAAGATTGAATTGATGTCCTTTCTTTTAGGCAATTCCGTCCTCCATAAGATCAATAAATCTATCAAAAAGTCCTTTTATATCATGAGGTCCTGGGCTTGCTTCAGGGTGTCCCTGAAAACTAAATGCTGGTAAGGTTTTATGGGTAATTCCTTGTATAGATCCATCAAAAAGAGATTTATGCGTAACTACAATATCTTCACCCAATGAATCTTCATCGACCATAAAACCATGATTCTGACTTGTTATAAAAACTTTTTGTGTTTGTAAGTCTTGAACTGGGTGATTAGCACCATGATGACCAAATTTCATTTTTGATGTTTTAGCCCCTAAAGCTAATGCCAACAGCTGATGTCCCAAGCAAATTCCAAAAATTGGTAGTTTTTCTTTAATAACTTGTTTGATTGTTTCTATAGCATAATCGCATGGTTCAGGATCGCCAGGTCCATTTGAGAGAAAAACTCCATCTGGATTAAGGGACAGGATCTGTTCAATTGTTGTCTTTGCCGGTACAACTTCTATTTCACAGCCTCTATTATGAAGTATCCTTAAAATATTTTTCTTTACTCCAAAATCTATTGAAACAACTTTATATTTGTTAGGTCTACTATCCTCTCTCCATATACCTTCTTTCCAAGAATAACTTTTATCCGTCGTGACTTCTTTAGCTAAATCTAAACCAGATAAACCAGGGAAACTGTTTGCTAACTCATATCCTTTGTCTTTATTTGGGTTTTTTCCTGTAACTATTGCACCTGGTTGAGCTCCCTTCTCTCTAATAATATTTACTAACTTTCTTGTATCAATATTTGAAATAGCTACTGTTTTAGTACTCATCAAAAAATCATTTAAATTTGTTTCATTTCGCCAACTACTTAATGTAGAAGGCAGGTCTTTAATAATTAAACCAGAGCACCAAACTTTTTCTGATTCAAAATCTTCGGAATTTGTTCCAGTATTTCCTATGTGGGGATAGGTTAAAGTAACAATTTGCTGGCAATATGATGGATCTGTGAGAATCTCTTGATAGCCGGTCATTGCTGTATTAAATACAACTTCCCCACAGGATTTGCCTTGAAATCCTATGCTTTTACCACAGAAAGTTGTGCCGTCTTGTAATACTAATATGGCGTTCGAAGACTTCATTTCTAACTAGAACCGATTAAAATAGAGGTAATTTCTAGGTAAAAAAAAAGCGAACCAGAGATTATTTCTAAGTTCGCATTTATATTTTTAATGCTTATGGGCATTAAAAGCACACTATAATAAACCTAGATTAAGATGTCTATTTAATTCATCTAAAATATAAAAAAATGATAAAAACTTTATCTGATATAGAAGAAATGAAAGTAGCTGGAAAGTTAGCAGCTGAAGTTCTCGAAATGATCACTCCTTTTGTAAAGCCAGGTATTTCAACTGGAGAACTAGATTCGATTTGTCATGATTACATAATTAATGAGCAAAATGCTATTCCTGCTAATGTTGGATATAGAGGATTTGAAAAAACAATTTGCAGTAGCCTTAACCAAGTTGTCTGTCATGGCATACCTGACGACAAAAGAATACTTAAAAACGGAGATATCCTAAACATAGATGTGACAGTGCTAAAAGATGGTTGGCATGGGGATACCTCCAAAATGTTCTTAGTTGGCAAATGTAAACCGCATAATGAGAGGTTAGTAAAAGTTACGCAAGAATGTCTTTATAAAGCCATAGAAATAGTTGGACCAGGAGCACATCTTGGTGATATAGGTCATGCAATTCAGGAACATGCTGAAAAAAATTACTATTCTGTTGTTGAAGAATATTGTGGTCATGGCATAGGAAAGGTCTATCATGAAGAGCCGCAGATACTTCACTATGGTAAACAAGGAACTGGTCTTCAACTTGAAGAAGGCATGTGTTTTACCATTGAACCGATGATAAATTTAGGTACTAAATTTACTAAATCTTTAAATGATGGATGGACAGTGGAAACAAAAGATGGAAGAAATTCAGCTCAATGGGAGCATACACTAGCTGTAACTTCAAATGGATGTGAAGTTTTAACAAAAAGATCTGAGGAAACTTTTTAGTTTAAAGGATGATTAGAGAAGTTCCTTCCTTAAAAAATATTAAGCAAACTTTACAAAAGAGAGCTAAAGAAGCTGATAAATTTTTACTCAATTCTTGGGAAGATTCTGGGCTTAAGGATCAAAATGAATTGGGATTATTCGCAGTAGGGGGATATGGAAGAAGACAGTTGCATCCACATTCAGATATTGATCTTCTTTTATTATCAGAACAAAAAATAAAACCTGATCTAATTCCAAAAGTCGAAAATTTTATCCAAAAGATATGGGACTTAAATTATCAGGTTGGTCATAGCGTTAGAACTTTTAAGGAAGAAGAAAAACAGATTAAAGAAGACGTCCAGGCTATGACAAACATTTTAGAGGTTAGGAGGCTAGTTGCTACAGATGAATTGGAAATTAAATTAAATAATCTTATTCATTCAAAAAAAATATGGCCTAAAGATTCCTTTCTATTAGAAAAAATTGAAGAACAAAAAGATAGACATCATAGATTTGACAACACTGAATATAACTTAGAACCCAACCTAAAACATTCACCAGGTGGACTGAGAGATGTACATACCATTGATTGGATAAAACTAAATTACTTGAGAAATGGTTTTGACTTGCCTTTAAGACAAGAGATGCTTTCTAGCGAAGAAATTAAAGAACTGACTAAGGCTAAAGAATGGTTATGGCTTCTTAGATACCATCTCCATCTATGTGCTGGAAAGGAAGAAGACAGGCTTTTGTTTAATTTTCAGATTCCCATAGGTGAAAGCATGTTTCCCAATTTGTCTCGTGAAAATGCCTCCACTGAAAAATTAATGCATAGATATTTTAGATCTGCTCAAAGCGTATCTGAAATAAATTTAGGGTTTTTGGAAGCTATATCGTCCAGACTTAAGAAGAAAAAGAACAGTAAGAGGAAGGAAATAAATGATGAATTTGAATTAATAGATCATCGAATTACATTAAAAAAAGGAAAAAGCTTTAAAAGAAATCCCTCTTTAATGGTAAAGCTATTTATAGAAATGAGCTTGAATGAAAATATAAAGGGCATAGAGAGCAGAACTCTAAGAAAATTAAAAGATTATAGAAGCCTCATAAATTATAACTTTAGAAAGAAAAGGAAGAATGACGATCTTTTCCTTGAATTACTTTCTTCAAATAGCCCTAAAATGGTAGATGAACTTAAAAGAATGCATATGTTGGGAATACTTCCAAGATTGATACCAGAATTTGGAAGAGTGACTGCTCAAATGCAATATGACTTATTTCATATCTATACTGTAGATACCCATACTCTAAAACTCTTAAAAAATATGAATAGCCTTCTTCATAATAAGAATGACGGCATGTTTGAATTAGCTTCTGAGATAGCCAAAAAATTACCAAAGACAATTAACCTTTATTTAGCTGGTTTTTTTCATGATATAGGTAAAGGAAGAGGCGGAAATCATTCTAGTCTCGGGGAAAGAATTGTTAAAAGGTTCTGTAAAAGAAATAACTTCTCAAAAGAAGACTCAGATCTTATTCAATGGTTAGTAAGAAACCATCTACTGATGTCAAAAACTTCACAAAAGGAAGATCTCTCCGATTCACTTGTAATAAAAAAATTTTCTAAGCAAGTAGAAACCATGGACAGACTAAATTATTTATACTGTTTAACTGTTTCAGACATTTCTGCAACTAATCCGAATTTGTGGAATTCTTGGAATTCATCACTTCTTAGGGAGCTTTGGTTAAAAGCGAGAAGAGAAATCATCAATGATGGTCATGAAGAAGACAAGAAACAATTGCTTTTAGAGAATCTAAATCAACTTGATAAGAAAAAAATTAAACTCTTATGGAGTAATTTTTATGATACTTATTTTCAAACCCTTAATGTTAATCAAATTGAGAACCAAACTCGTCTATTATTAAATAATGAAAAAGATAGAACTATAGCTAAGTTTATAGATCCCGGAGAAGACGATCTATTAAATTTATTTATTTACACTTTTGATAGGCCAAATGTGTTTTCATCTGTTGTATCAGTTCTTGACTCAGAAAATATAAATATTTTTGATGCTAAATTATTTGGAACTATAAACGGATTCTGTATAGAAAATATAACAATAGCTGATGATTCTAGAGAGAACCTACTTTCTGAACCTGAAAAATTAATAGAAATTGAAAAAAGATTAAAACAAACATTGAGAGTTAAAAATTTAAAGCCTTCTTTTGTTTCTAAAAGAATACCGATTAGATTAAGAAGTTTTTCTAAAAAGACTACAGTGAAAATTAATCAAGATGATTTAAATAATTGGACTCAGTTAGACATAAAAACTTTA